>Ga0256834_1000005_pt1 | contig 203236 bp, 184 predicted proteins | sample 4281140metaG_FD_190536 | JGI IMG/M metagenome (GOLD analysis project Ga0256834, IMG submission 190536) | Hydrothermal vent microbial communities from East Pacific Rise, Pacific Ocean - 4281-140 | ecosystem: Environmental > Aquatic > Marine > Hydrothermal vents | place: Pacific Ocean: East...
ATCACTTTATCTTTTATATTTACGAAAATAATAACGCAATTATCATTGCTGTTATTCATGAAAAGCGGGATATTTTGAAACATTTAACTCATCGTTTGGAAACATAATTAATTCACTATATTTAATAACAAACCAGTAAAAAGATGATAAACCTACAAAACAACCCAAAAGAGTGGGCAACCCTAATGTATGAACTTGAAGATGCAAAAGAACATCTTGAGGATTTAATAAATACAATGAACTCACAAGAAAATATTGATGAGGTGAATTATGAAATAAACCTAGGGCATATTTTCGCACACCTGAATCGTGCTTGGAATTCTAGAAATACCATTGGCGAATATACTGATAAGACGCGTTCTATAATCAGTGCTTTTCCAAAAGACATTGAGCCTTGTGGGTAAATAAATTATTTTCTCAATCCATTCATTTAATGTAGGTGCGAGGTATAAGTTTATTCTTCAAAACTAGCTTGAACATTCTCCTTATTTAGAATTCTGATAATTTTTACTGTATTTTTATTTTCAACTAAATAATAAATTGAATGGTTTCGATAAACACTTCTTCGGTAGTTCTTGCGAATATAATCAACTGCTTGCCAGTGATAAGGATTCTCGGAAATTTCTGAAAACCTATTTTTCAATCCCTTTGAGTAGTTTATTGCCTTTGCCACACCAAAATTATCAATGCCATATTCAAATAAGCGTTCAAAGTCATCTTCTGCTTCTTGATTAAGTGAGTAAGAAGGCATTATAAATTTCTTCTATCCAATACAGCCTGCATAATCTCATCAACACTTCGCGAGCCCTTACCGCTTCTTTCACCTTTGATTAATGCAGCGCGAATGGCTTGAACTTCTGTCAATTGTTCTTGGTCTCGTCGTATCAAATCTCGTACGTACTCGCTATCATTAGTAAAGTCACCATCATTAATGCGTGACTTTATCCAGTTGCCTTGTTGCTCGGTAAGAGTGATTGTTTTTCTAATTGTTGCCATAAATTCACTTAATTGCATACTATTGGTGCAGTATAGCATACATGTTTTTATTCAACCAGAACTCCAATGAAAATCGTCATTTGACAAATTATTCAATTAATCATTAAATACAACAATGAAACAAAAAAACGAATTATACGCTGCGGTTGATTTGGGATCTAACTCTTTTCATATGGTGGTGGCTGAAATTGTTAATCATCAGATGCATGTGATTGATCGACATAAGGACATGGTGCGTTTGGCTAATGGGCTGGATGATAAAGGGCGTTTGTCGGATGAGAAGATGGATGAGGCGATTGCTTCGCTTGAGAAAATAGGGCAGCGCATTGTGCATATTCCAAAATCCCATCTGCGCATTGTTGGCACCAATACATTACGCAAGGCTAAAAATGCTGAGGAGTTTTTAGCGCGGGCATCAATTGCTTTGGGTAAACCGATTGATATTATTTCGGGTCGTGAGGAGGCACGGATTTTGTATTTGGGAGTCGCGCATTCTCTTGCCAGTAACCAAGGTAAGCGGTTGGTGATTGATATTGGAGGAGGTTCAACTGAGTTGATAATTGGTGAAGAATTCACCCCATTGTTGCGTGAATCTCTGCACATGGGTTGTGTCAGTTACACCAAGAAATTCTTTGCTGATGGTCTTATTTCAAAATCTAATTTTAAAAAAGCTGTCCGTTCTGCGCAACGACAACTGCTTTCAATTGTCAGCAAATACCAATTGACGGGCTGGAATATTGTTATAGGTGCATCGGGGAGTATGCGCTCCACTGCTAAGGTCATCACAGAAAACAATTATGCTCGTTATGGAATCGAGAAAGAGGGTTTGGATAAGCTTATTAAGAAGTGCTACGATTTAGGCACTATTGACAAGCTCAAAAACCTTGATGGATTAAGCTCTCGTCGTCGTCCTGTCTTTATCGGTGGGTTAGCCATTATAAAAGCCTTATTTGACTCACTGGATTTGCATACAATCCAGGCTTCAAGTGGTGCTTTACGCGAGGGTATTGTTTATGATTTAAGTGGCCGTTTACACCACAATGATATTCGACAGCGAAGTATTGATAAACTTGTCAAACAGTTTGAAATTGATATAACACATAGTAAGCGTGTCAAATCAACCATCGATGATTTAATAAAGTTAAGCAATATTAAACTCTCCAAGTCTCAACATGAATTACTTGATTGGGCAGCACAGTTGCATGAGTTGGGTTTAAATATTTCCCATTCACATTTTGAAAAACACGCAGCTTACATAATCAGTCATGCTGACATGCCAGGGTTTTCAAACCAAGAGCAAATTAAACTGTCTGTAATTGTGGCTTTGTTAAGGCGAAAAATCACAAAAGAATGGCTCAACAAACTATCCAATAAGCAACAACTTAAGTTGTTGCCGTTAATCGTAATCTTTCGCGCTGCGACTTTACTCAATCGTCCAAGAACAGACGAAAGTATCGAATTGGAATCCATCACATTAAATGATAAAGTTATTGAGATTAAATTCCAAAAAGAATGGCTAAACAATCACCCTTTAACCGAAGAAGATTTACATTCTGAAGCTAAATACCTAAAGTCATTGGAAGTAGAGTATTTAATTTTCTAAAAATATTTTTAATCTACGCCATCACAAGCATTAGGCGAACGATATGTTGAATTCGGAACGGGCTGGCGAGAATTGTTTATTTTCAGCAAAGGCTGTATTTCAACATTTATGTAAATTAAGGCGCAGCTCTAAAAAGTAGTTGCATTTGACTTCGTAACCTTACGTACCTTAAATCTCGCTCCCACGCGGAGCATGGGAACTAGTTAAACCTCCGCGCCTCTTGCGCTACTTAAACAGCGAAGCGCGTAGCCAAAGATTGCGATGCCCAATGAGATACCTGTCTTCGCAGGTATGACGGTTTACTTATTGGAGTATGACACAGCATTTTGAGTTTTACATATTCTCCAATTTAACCAACTGACCTTTTAGTTCTTCTAATTTATGCTCATTTGCTGCTAATGTATCTTTTTCTTTATTTACTACCGCCTCAGGTGCGGAGCTAACAAAGCGTTCGTTTTTGAGTTTGCCAGCACTTCGGGCGATTTCTTTATTGGCTGTTTCGATTAATTTATTAATGCGTGCTATTTCGGCATCGACATCAATTAAGCCAGCTAGTGGAATATTGACTTTCATTTCGCCAATCAGCGCTACGGCTGATTCTGGTGCTTGTTCGTCTTCTTTTAAGACTGAAATGTTTTCCAGTTGTGCCATGGTTTTTAATAAAGCTTCATTGTTGGCTAAGACACTTAAATCATTGGCAGAAGTATTTTCTAAAATTATACTTAAAGGTTTTCGCGGTGAGATATTCATTTCGCCACGAATTTGACGGACACCTAATACGGCAGCTTGTAACCACTGCATGTCTTTGAATGATTTTCCATCCACCAATTTAGCATTGAATTCGGGAAATTGGGCAATCATTATGCTGTCACTTGGCAACTCTAGTTTTATTTTGAGTTCTTGCCAAATTTCTTCTGTAATAAACGGCATGATTGGGTGCAATAAGCGCAAGGCTTCATCTAACACATATAATAAGGTGTGTTGCACATTGTATTTGGTGTTTTCGTCTTGCTTGAGTAATGGTTTGGCAAGTTCCACAAACCAGTCACAATAGTTGTTCCAAATAAAGTCATAAATACATTGCGAGGCTAAATCCAAACGGAAGTTGTCTAAATGTTTGCGGTAATCAGCAATGCTGTTTTGCAATTGCGATAATATCCATAATTCGGCGGTTGAATTAGGCTTCCATTTTTGTGTATCCAGTTTAAAGTCTTCTGTGTTCATGAAAACAAAACGTGAGGCGTTGAATATTTTGTTGCAGAAATTACGGTAGCTTTCCAAACGGTTCATGTCAAAACGCAAGTGTCTGCCGTTGGTTGCAAGAGCTGCAAAGGTGAATCTTAATGCGTCACAACCATTGGGGTTGATTCCATCAGGAAATTCTTTGCGGGTAGCTTTTTCAACTTTGGCAGCCATTTTGGGTTGCATTAAACCACTGGTACGTTTTGTGATGAGTTCTTCTAACTCTATACCGTCAATAATATCAATTGGGTCTAAAACATTGCCCTTTGACTTAGACATTTTTTGTCCTTGTGAGTCATTTATAAGTCCGTGAATATAAACCGTTTCAAATGGAATTTGATCCATAAATTTACAACCAGCCATAATCATACGCGCGACCCAGAAAAAGATAATGTCAAAACCTGTAACCAAAACTTGGGTTGGATAAAATTCTTTTAAACGGTCAGTCTCTTCAGGCCATCCTAGAGTTGAAAAAGGCCAAAGGTTAGATGAAAACCATGTATCAAATACATCTTCATCTTGGGTGAGTTTGAAATCATTGGCTAAATTGTATTTTTCACGTACCTTTTCTTCGGTTTCGGCTACATAAATTTTACCTTCTTCATCGTACCAAGCGGGAACTCGGTGTCCCCACCATAATTGGCGTGAGATACACCAATCTTCTATGTTTTCCATCCACTGGTAATAAGTTTTATCCCAGTTTTCGGGAACAAATTTTATTTCACCTTCTTTAACAACATCCAGTGCTTTTTTTGCCATGGTATCGACTTTGACATACCATTGGTCGGTGCGGTAAGGTTCGACAATACTGTGCGAACGATCACCACGAGGTACCATGACTTTATGGGGTTCAATCTTTTCCAGTAAGCCAAGTTCTTCAAAATCAGCAACAATTTGTTTACGTGCATCAAACCTATCCATGCCACGGTAAGCCTCAGGCATGTCGTCATTGATTTTGGCATCATCGGTTAAGACATTAATAATCTCTAAATCGTGGCGTTTGCCAATTTCTGCATCATTAAAGTCATGGGCTGGAGTAATTTTCACACAGCCTGTACCAAATTCTAAATCGACATAATCATCAGCAATAACCTTGATTTTACGGCCAGTTAAGGGTAAGTCAACGGTCTTGCCGACTAAATCAGTGTAACGCACGTCATTTGGGTTAACGGCAATGGCAGAATCTCCCAACATGGTTTCAGGGCGAGTGGTAGCAACAATAACATAACCCTTACCATCGGTTCTAGGGTATTTCAGATGCCATAAAAAACCATCTTCTTCAGCTGATTCGACTTCTAAATTTGATAATGCGGTTTGTAATACTGGGTCCCAATTGACTAATCTTTTGCCGCGATAAATTAAGCCTTCATCGTATAAATCAATAAACTGCTTTTGTACCGCTTTGGATAAGCCTTCGTCCATGGTAAAGCGTTCAGTTTCCCAATCAACTGATGCACCCAGGCGACGAATTTGCGATTGAATATGCCCTGCGGATTTTTCTTTCCACTGCCAAACCTTATCCAAAAACTTTTCACGACCCAATTCAGTGCGCTTAATGCCATCGGCAAGCAATTGACGTTCGACCACCATTTGAGTGGCAATACCTGCATGGTCGGTACCACATTGCCACAAGGTTTTTTTGCCTTGCATACGGTTATAACGGATAAGTACGTCCATAATAGTGTCTTGAAAAGCGTGCCCCATGTGTAAAGAACCTGTCACATTAGGTGGCGGCAGCATGATGCAAAAAGTCTCATCACTTTTAGCGCCATTATCACTTGGGCTAAAGTAGCCTGCCTCTTCCCATTGCTTGTACCAACGGCTTTCTATGTCTTTTGGATTGTATTTTTCTATCATAAGTTTTGTTTAGTAACGCAAAGAGCGCAAAGAAGGCGCAAAGTTTCGCAAAGTTTTTATAGGTTATTAACTAATCTTTTTATTCCTGATTTTAATAGTGATTCATTAAAGTTGATAAGCAGTCCTAGTTTATAGTTTCCAAGTTTTAAGTAAGTTAAAAGTTGTGCTTTGTGGCTTGGAGTTAATTTTTCTACAGCTTTTAATTCTATGATCACCTTCTTCTCAACCAACAGATTGATTCGATAGCCGTATTCTAATTTTATTTTTTTATAATTGACAGGGCAAGGAAGTTCTTTTTCAACTTTAAGTCCAGATTTTAATAATTCATAGTGTAAACACTCTTGATAAGCTGATTCTAACAAACCAGGGCCAAGGGTTTTATGAACCTCAATCGCACAACCAATAATTATATTTGAAATGTTATTTTCATCAATCATAAATTACTTTGCGAAACTTTGCGCCTCCTTCTTCGCGCCCTTTGCGTAACGCTTTTAAATTATGGCATTATCCAATATTTGTTTTAGCTTTAATATATTTTTTTGATGAATAAGTTGATTTTATTAAAGAAGCTCTGCAAGAGTTGAAAGATGCTAGGAAAACCTAGAACCCTAATCCCGATATAGAAAAGTCAAAACAAGCAGTAAGCCTTGGTGTATAATGGTTTTACTACAAATCAAAAATCACCCAACGGGTGAAACCAAGGCTTATGAATATATTACCACACAACTTATCAACAACGCATGAACTTTTAACATCCAGAGGTGGATTGCTTGCAATAGCTACTCTAATGCAAGAACTAAACCTCACAAACCTAATCGACAAACATTTTGTTTAACCCAAGAGCAACAGAGGTTTTAAACCCTCCGTATTTTTAAATTCTCTTATACTAATGCAGCACGAAGGTGGAATACGTTTAGATGACCTGAAGTACCTTAAAAAAGATGAAGCCATAACAAAATTGCTGGGATTGAAGGACATTCCACAACCTGACTCTGTTGGCGATTGGTTACGTAGAATGGGAACATCTGGAGTCGATGCCATATCATTAATCAATAGAGAATTATGTCGTATTGCACTCAAAGAAACCAATGGTATCACCCTAGATATAGATGCATCGGAAATCATCAGCAATAAAAAGGAAGCAAAAAAGACCTACAAATATAACCAAGGCTATATGCCAATGGTTGGTCACATAGCAGAAATAAACCATGTGATCCAAACTGATTTTCGAGAAGGCAATGTTGCACCAAAAACTGAAAATTTAGAATTTATAAAAAAATGTGTGAGCAACCTACCAAAAGGAGTAAAACTCAAGAACTTAAGAATTGACTGTGCAGGCTATCAAAAGTCCATTATAAAATATTGCGATGAAGAAGAAATCCACTTTGCAATTAGAGCTATAAAGAGTAAATCATTAACAAGTTACATAAACAATTTAGATGAAACCCAGTGGGATCCCGTCATTAAATCAGACGGTAAAGCATCTCAAATAAGTAGCCACAGAACAACCCATAATATTTCAGATTATAAAAAACCTTTCACATTGATTATTCAAAGAACAGCAAAATCAGGACAACTGGAGCTAAATATTGGTTCTCCAAGTGATGAAATAGAGTCAAATGGCTATGTTTACCGTGCAATAGCAACATCATTAGATCACATGAGTGATAGTGAAAGCATCAGTTGGTATGGTATGAGAGCTGAAAAGTCTGAGAATAAGATTAAAGAATTAATGCTGGATTTTGGTGGAGCGCACATGCTGATGAATTTAAAAAAAGCCGTGCCAAAGCAGTTAGGTTGAGGATTTATGCCATGGCAGCCAAGCTAATCAAACATTCACGTCAATACAAATTGAAATTACAAAATTTCAATCAAAGCTTATTGTTACAAATAATAGACAAAATTACACGCTATGGATTTTACCCTATCTTAGAATAGCTACTTATTAAGTAGTCGCACAAACAAGTGAGCAAAACCAGTCAGCCAATATCTACCTATGCCTAGAATTTGTCAAATGTTGGTATAAGCCGATGATTTTGTAAATATATATGAAAATTTTTGAAATTAAGACACATAACATCGAATTTCAAATAATTTAAGTTTGAATTGTAACTCGAAAACCCAAGTTTCTCTAAAAACCAAGATTTGATAGAGAATTTAAGTTCTATATCGGGATTTGGGTAGAACCTGAATTAGAACTAAATCAAAATTTTACATTCCAATTGTTGTTGTTGTTGTTGTGTATAATTCTGTCTATCAAACGGACAAACGGATAACATCAATGAAAAAATTATTATTGACACTGCTCATCACAAGCACAACTTTATATGCTCAGAATGTAATATTTGGAAATGGTTTTGAACAACCCGTTATTCAAATGGTTAAACTCAACGACACAGGTATTACATGGGGTGGCGATTACCCATCAGGTAATAATGCAACTTGTACCAGTAATATAGCATCCCCTCAAGATTGTAACCAAGGGCGAGATTTTACCCACAATGATGATACTGATGGACATGCAGGTTTTAGCTTTACCAAACTCGATGCAAACGGCACAGCCTTAGTTGACCAAAGTGTTGATTATGCCACTACACCTTGGGCATGTGTACAAGACAATGTTACAGGCTTGGTATGGGAAGTAAAAACCACCACCGCAGGCATTCACAATAAAGACAATACCTACCAATGGGGCGGAGATACGGCGATTGGCAAAGGTCACCCAAATGCACAAGGCACTTATTACGACCCAAGTTGGAATGAATTGGTGCAAGGCTCAAATACTGATAATCTTTGTGGGTTTAATAACTGGCGAGTACCTACAGTTGATGAGTTATCTGGTATAGCGAATCAAGGCACATTCAATCCTGCAATCGATACAAACTATTTTCCAAACACAGTATCATCAAAGTTTTGGTCGTCCTCGCCTATTGCTAACTATCCTTACTATGCGTGGATTGTCTACTTCGACTACGGCGGTGTCTACGGCTTTATTCGTGACAATGGCAATCGTGTGCGTTTAGTTCGTAGTCTCGGACAGTGATTTTTCTTTTTTTATAATTTTATGAATAAGAAGTTTCCAATATACAGAGATGCAAACCAGTTAATTATAGACACTGAGTTAACGGTTCGGCAATTTCCACGTTATCACAAATATACTTTGGGTAGCGAGATGCGTAGCTCTGCCTATACTATTTTAGAAAATATATCCTTAGCTATCAATCAGCCAATAAGCATGATAAAAGATAAAAAAGACTTAATTCAGCAAGCCCATAGAGAAACAGAAAAATTTAAAATAAAAATTCAGCTAGCAAAGTCCTTAAATTTGTACACAAATTTTAAGAGTTTTGAAACCATTGCCAGAGGAGTGGTGTCAGTTTCAAAACAATGTTTTGCATGGCAATATAAATTGCAACACCACAAGATGCGCCAACAGGGGCTATAAATTATGTTTATATTTAAAACCTCTTGTGCGTTTTTCACTGTGTGCCTTGTTCGCCTGTATAACCATATAGGTAATATAAAACAAGCAAATTACCCGAGGTTACTTGGGATATTTGTAAGTAGAATAAGTAACAAGGAAAATGCCCATTGGTTTTGGTCGTCCTCGCCAATTGCTAACAATCCTAACAATGCGTGGATTGTCAACTTCAACAACGGCAATGACAACAACAATAATCGTGACAATAACAATCGTGTGCGTTTAGTTCGTAGTCTCGGAGAGTGAAATGAGGATTTCGTATCAACAGATTTATCAAGCTGAACAAAAATGCAGTAAATCAAAACGCAAGGGTTCACAATGCCAGCGTTTTAATGCTGATTTAATTGATAACTTGTTTGAAATCCAGCAGGTGTTGCAATCTAAAACCTATGTGCCTAAACCCATGCGTGTATTTGTCGCAGACAATGGCTCAAAACCACGTGAGATTTATGCACCGCATTATTATGATCGTGTGATACACCATATACTCGTGCCAAGACTAGAAAAAATAATCGCTCATAAGTTTATCCATGATTCGACAGCCAATCAAAAAAACAAAGGCACTCATTTTGCAGTAGCACGATTGCAAAAAATGATGAGAAAGCCGTCATTGCGAGGAGCTTTACAACAATCTCAAAGTAACCCGTCATTGCGAGGAGGAACGACGCGGCAATCTCCAAAATCAAGTTCCGTACTAAATAAATTTCCATACTGCACTCGCAATGATGAAAGTGGACCGACTTGTAAGATGGGCCCCGCCCATTATTTTAGTTTTGTTGATTCACCAAGTTATCAGGATGATGGGCAGGGCCCATCTTACGTAAAACCCAATAAACTTAAACATGCCCTACGGCTAGTGCAAGGAGGGCAGCCATTGCAATTTCGCAAAACTAGCGTTGTGTCCAACAGATTGCCACAGTCGTGCCTCCTTCGCAATGACAGTGATTTTGATGCTGGTAATGATGAGTGTGTTTTAACCCAGAAAAACAAAACCTATTACCTCCAACTAGACATTCACAACTTCTTTTATAGCATCGATAAAAAAATACTCATGCTGATATTAGTCAAGCATATAAAGGTAGCTATAAAGCAGAAAAAAATCACTAGTGATACTGGCAGAGATTATTATTGGTTGTGTCAACAAATTCTAAAGCGAAACAATAAAACCCAAATAACACACAATGTTGAATTGCCTTTTATTAAACAACTACATAATATTGATAATGATAAAGGTTTACCAATCGGTAACTTGACCAGTCAATTTTTTGGCAATGTTTACCTTAATGAGCTAGATCAATTTGTTAAGCATCAATTAAAAGTTAAACACTATGTCAGATATGTTGATGATTTTGTATTGTTGTCAGATAACCCACAACAATTAGAAAAATGGCAAACACAAATACAAAAGTTTTTGGACAAAAAATTATCCTTGCGCTTAAAAAAAGTTGCTAAACCCAAAGACATTGCCCAAGGCGTTGATTTTTTAGGCTATATTATTAGACAGCATTACAATCTGGTTAGGCGACGCATATTGGGTAATATGCACCAAAGGCTTGCTTTATGGTACAAAGAAAATAATCAAAAAGTATGTAATGGTTCAGTTTTACATTTGCCTAAAGCAGCTTCAGATAAAATTGACAGTGTTTTTGCCAGTTATATGGGTCATTTCAAACATGCTAAAAGCCATAAAATCACCCAACAAAAGTTTAATCAATTTAAATTGTTGGATTTATTGTTTTATTATCATGAGGGGCAGTTTAAGAGTAAAAGGCATACAAAAAAAGCCACAAAACTAATGCAGCAATGGAGCTATTTTAAATTTCATTATCAACATTTTGTGCTATTGATGCAGGTAGGGTGCTATTTCGTGGTATTGAAACAATCCATTTCGTCACTTTTTTTTGATAGGTGTTCCCAAATAGAACATCAGAACCAGAATGGACAACCGTCATTGCGAGGAGGAACGACGCGGCAATCTCCTAAATTAAGTTCTGTACTAAACAGATTTCCACGCGGCACTCGCAATGATGAAAGTGGCCCATCTTACCTATTTTTTGATAGAATACTCAAACAATCAAAACTTAAACCCAATTGGATAGAATTTCATCAAAAAAAACTATCCTTTGTTTTAAAAACATTACAACAACAATCGATTTCTTATGTGGTAGCTACCCAACAAGGCTATGTCAACAATAAGTTAAGAAAACGCAAAGTTTCACAAATCTATATCTCAAATAATTTAAACCCAAAGGACGCAACATGAAAGCCATTATAATAACATTAATCATCATAAATTTATCTATCTATCAAAAAGCCAATGCAGTATGTGAGGCGTACATAACTGACGAATGGCCTGACTCTCGCTATACAGTTACAGATATATCTGGCGACAACGTGGTTACAGATAATCAGACAGGTTTAATGTGGAAACAATGCCCTCAAGGTTTAACTGGTTCAATCTGCGATACAGGTAGTGTAACAACTCACACATGGCAACAGGCATTAGATTTGGCTAGTATAGAAGACTTTGCTGGTTTTACTGATTGGCGAGTGCCTAACCAAAAGGAGTTGCGCACAATTGTTGCCAGAAATTGTTATAGCCCAAGCATCAATACCAATATTTTTCCTAATACGCCAAGTAATTGGTTTTGGTCGTCCTCGCCTTTTGCTGACGGTCCTGACTTTGCGTGGATTGTCTACTTCGGCAACGGCGATGACGGCGGCAATGGTCGTGACGTTGGCGATCGTGTGCGTTTAGTTCGTAGTCTCGGACAGTGATTTTTTCTTTTTTTGTTTTAATAGTGAGATATTAAATAAGTTGACATTAATTTACATAATAACTACAATGTAATTATTAGTGATTTAATATTTCAATGGGATGAAAATAAAAATAGAAGCAATCAAAGGAAACATGGCATTTCATTTGCAGAGGCTAAAACGGTATTTTTTGATCATTTAGCTAGGCTGATTCCTAATCCAGATCATTCAATTGGTGAAGAGCGATTCATTTTGATGGGTTTGAGTCAAAAATATCGTTTACTCACTGTTTGTCATTGTGAAAGAGATGGCGATACCATAAGAATAATTTCAGCAAGAAAAGCAGATAAATTTGAAACAAAACAATACCAAGGTGACGATTATGCGTGACAGTTATGATTTTTCAGACTCAATTAAAAATCCTTATACCAAAAGGTTAAAAAAACAAATTACTATTCGTATTGAAGAAGACACGATTACTTACTTTAAGCAAATGGCAGAAGATAAAGGTGTGCCTTATCAGAGTTTAATCAATTTATATTTAAGGGATTGCGCAACAAAACACAGAGAAATTGAGGTTATTTGGCGTTGAGTAAAAGTATGAAACAAGAATATTATTTTAGTAAAACCAAACAATTGACGGAATAAATCGTGCCACTACAACTATGCTTATGCATCCCCATGTGGAGCCATGGGAACGAGGAATCATTTTTTTTGTAAGGAACGCAGAGATTCGCTGAGGAATCGCAGAGTTACGCAGAATTTCTTTCGTTAATAATTCTTGTTATTCCTTGTTTTAATGTTTTGACATTAAAGTTTAATAACAAGCCGAGTTTAAATTTCCCTAATTTTAAATAGGTTAAAAGTTGGGATTTATGAATGTCTGTTATTCTATCAACAGCCTTTACAGACCGTGAAAGTATTCTGATGACGAGTAAAAATGGTATAAAATGCGCTACTATTCGTTGAAAAACTTGGAATTAGCTAGCTAGTCACAGCGTTTTCCGCCTTTATTAGCAAATTTTCTACTCATTTTTCTTTCGCCCCACAATACTTTCACAGTCTGTTTAGTTCTAGCACAATTGAATTTTCTACTAATATATCAATTCTAAAACCTCTACCAAGGTTTAAATTTTTATATCTCAAAGGTATGAAAACTTCTTTTTGAACATTGAGATTCGCTTGTTGAAGTTCATAAATCAAACAATCTTGATAGGTGGATTCTAATAACCCTGGCCCAAGTTGTCTATGAACTTCAATGGCACAACCAATAATTTTACTTGTTATTGTATTTTTATCCATAAATTTCTCTGTGTGCCTCTGCGCGTCCTCTGCGAATCTCTGCGTTCCTTAAAGCTCTTTATTTAGAACTTTCGTTAATTAAGTATTGCACCATCATGGCGACTGGTCGTCCGGTTGCGCCTTCTTTTTTGTTATTCCAAGCAGTTCCTGCTATATCTATATGTGCCCAGTTGACATCTTCACAGAAGCGGCTTAGGAAACAACCTGCTGTAATTGAACCACCAGCGAAACCACCAACGTTTTGCATATCAGCAAATGTGGTATCAATTTGTTTTTGGTATTCATCCCATAAAGGCAATTGCCATGCTTTGTCATTAACTTGGATGCCAGCATTTAAAATATCTTGTGGTAATTGAGTCTGTTTTGACATGACGGCAGAGGCGACATGGCCTAATGCAATAACACAAGCCCCTGTTAATGTGGCTAAATCAATCAACACTTGTGGTTTGTACTCTTGTGCGTAAGTGAGCGCATCGCATAAAATCATACGGCCTTCAGCATCTGTATTTAACACTTCAATGGTTTTGCCTGAATAACTTGTGACAACATCGCCTGGTCGGTAAGCATCTCCATCAGGCATGTTTTCAACAGCTGGGACAATCATGACTAAGTTAATCGGCAATTGCATTTCGGCAACAGCGACAAAAGTTCCAAAAACAGTTGCAGCTCCGCACATATCGTATTTCATTTCATCCATATTAGGACCTGGTTTTAATGAGATGCCGCCTGTGTCAAATGTTATGCCTTTACCGACTATAACATGTGGCTTTTGGGTTTTCTTTGCACCTGTGTATTTTAAAACAACCATTTTTGGTGAGTTTCGTGAACCACGAGCAACAGCGAGCAATGAACCCATTTTGAGTTTTTGCATTTTCTTTTCATCTAAAATGGTGAGTGAACAATTATCGTATTTTTTGGCAATACCTTTGGCGTGCTTTGCTAAGTAATCGGGATTGCATATATTGGGAGGTAAATTTCCTAGTGCGCGGGTGGTCTCAACGCCTGTTGCTATGGCAGCAGCATGTTTAACTGCGTTAGCTGATTTTTTATCAGCATACATGGACATTGATGTTAGGCTGTGTTTATCACCTTTTTTGAAAATTTTTGTGACTTCATAACGGTACGTAGCATAGGATGCGGCGATTGCACTAATTTTTGTGACAGTTGCTGAATCAAAATCAATATAGGCTAATGAAGATATGTAGTTACTTACCGTTTTTACTGGAGTCTTAACAACGGCCTTTACTGCTCTTATTGTTGCCGATTGAATAGTGCCTAGAACGCATTTATTTTTATCACCAAGTCCAACAAGAATAACTCTTTGGCCAGAATCTGCAAATAATGTTAAAGTTTCACCTGATTTGCCCGAGAAGTCTTTTGTCTTGATACGTGCACTGATTTGTTTATTTATTATTTCATCTGCTTCTTTTGCTATGGCGTTTAATTTGGCATCTGAGAAAATCCCAATAAATAAAGCATCAGCTTTTGATTTGATTGGGGTCATCAATGATGAGGTGATTTTCATGCGTTTCTCCATAATATTAAATGTTTATGTTAAGATTCGCTTTTTTGGAATAGTTGGTGCTATTTCTTAACTGGTTAAGCATTCTAAACATTAAATGTGCTTAGTGCCAGTATTTAATGAACGCTAAAGAGATTTTATATTGCAAATATTAGGTAAATATCTTAGGAAAGAAACACTTATAGCATTTTTTGCTATTTTATTGGTGTTATTAGTGTTAACTATTGGAAATTCGTTCGCGGGAACTTTGCGTGCGATTGCTCGGGGTGTGTTGCCAGCATCTATGGTCTATGTGGAACTTGGCTTGCGCAGCATAGATGCGTTAACAATTTTATTGCCTTTGGCATTGTATTTAGCCGTTCTTTTTAAGTTGGCCCAATTATACCGCAATCATGAAGCAGTTATCTTTCACACTTCTGGTATCAGTAGTATGAAGATGTTAAAAATGTACCTCCCTTTGATGAGTTTCTTTTTTGTTTTCTTGTTGCTTCTATCGGTTTTTGTTCTTCCTGTTGTCTCTCGCACATCTGAAAAATTAACCTTAGCTGCTAGTAAAAACATTTCACTAATGGGGCTGAAGGAAGGTGTCTTCCAGGAAATATCTGGTAGTAATTCAGTGATATATGTTCGAAAATTAAATGTTGAAGAAAATAGGTTGGAAAATATATTTCTTAACATTAGGCATGAGGACAGAGTTGATACATTAACGGCAGAATACGGTTATCAGTATGAAGATGAGCAAACTAAAGAGCGCTACATATCTTTGTATAATGGTTTTCGTAACGAGGGTGTGCCAGGTAGTAAAATGTATAATTTAATGAAGTTTGAACGTAATGACATAAAGTTACCTCGCTTAAAAGGCAAGTCAGTTGATGTGGATGAAAAAGGCAAATCATTTTTTGAATTAATGAGTTCTGACCGGTTAGTTGATAAAGCAGAAATTCACCATCGTTTATCTCCGGCATTTAATATTGTCGTTCTGGTTATATTGGCACTATCACTTTCGAAAACATCTCCTCGAGATGGCAAGTATGGCAGTTTGATTTTGGGTTTGTTGGTATTTACGGCTTATATTAATCTTTTATTTATTGCAATTTCCATGATTGAACAAGGCAAAATCCCTTTTTGGTTGGGAGTGTGGTGGGTTCATGCACTATTTCTTGCTTATGGGTTTTACCGAATTCATAAAGCCGACAGTTCTAATAGGTAAGACTGATGTTTACTGTATTGAACCGCTATATTATCAAGTCTATAAGTTTGGGGTTAGTGTTGTCCGTCAGCATGTTTCTGACGTTAACCGTCTTATTAGACTTTATCAAGCAAGTTAATTGGATTGGAACTGGAGATTTTACTGTTGGTAGCGCCATCTTTTATATTGTTCTAACAATACCTAGTTTAGTATTTGATTATTTTCCAGTTAGTGGTGTTGTTGGTTTGATGTTAGGTTTGGGCGCACTGGCTGCCAACTCTGAATTAGTTGTCATACAGTCTTATGGCCTAAGCCGCATAAAATTAGCGGGTGTTGTGATTTTGACTTTTATTGTTTGGTTGGTTCCACTCATGCTAATAGGTGAATATGTTGTACCACCAGCTAAGCTTATGGCAGAGTCTTATCGAAGTACAAAAATGAGTAACGATGTTGGACTGGGGCTTAATTCAGGTGTTTGGCTACGCGATGGCAATGTTATTTTTAATGCCACACCAATTGGCAATGCTTATGACATTAAGAATGACAACATCGAAATGAATGATGTAACAGTGTATGAACTCGATGATAAGCTACAAGTTGTTAAAGTATCAAAAGCACAAAAAGCGAAACACAGCAATGGCAATTGGGAGCTTTCTAGATTAGAGGTAACGGATTTTACCGAGTTTGGAGTCAAAACTCAGCTTGTAGATAAACAAATTTGGCCATCACGTATAAAACCAGAAATTTTAAGCATTACACATTCACGCCCAAAATACTTGAGCATACGTGATATTTTAAAATACAAAAAATTTAAAAATAATGATGAACATGTGCCAGCAAAATATGATATTGCCTTATGGTCTAAAATATCTTTTCCATTGTTGGTATTAGCCATTGCTTTGTCAGGCTTACCATTTGTGTTTGGATTATTGCGCTCGGGAGGTTTTGGACAGCGATTGTTGATTGGTATAATGTTAGGTGTTATTTTATACTTAATGAATCGAATGTTTCTAAATGTGGGAGAGGTTTTCCATATTCATCCGCTTGTTGTTTCTGTTTTACCATCGGCGACAATACTTACTTTTGTTTTATTATTGCTTAAGAAGCAAAAAAAATAAAAGCACATCCGTTTGTGTTGCTGGATTAATGTTTATTTAGTCGAGTTGTAAGTAGTGTGAGAATCACTAGCTAAGTCCATCCATGATTTGCTCTCTTTTGAAAAAAGCTTCCAAAATAATCCCAGCCCCAAAAGAGCTGTTGAAAAGATGCCAATAATAAACCTCATGCCTGCCTGTTTCCAAGAAAGCTGTTGTTGATTTCCGTTGTTTGGTTTTATATGGATTTGCCATGCTTTCATGCCAATAGTCTGACCACCGACCTTCCAAAAATAAATATAATAGAGTGCGATTTCACAAACAATAATGACCTGAAACCACCATGTATGGGCTTGAACGTGATTACCTGCACGTAAAACCAGGGTGATTCCAGAGGTGACTATTAAAATCCCTATAACGGGAAATATATCATAAACAAAAGCAGCTATATGCTTTAATACGTTGGTTTTAGACATGGATTATATATATTGAAAAGTTAATGTATTATAACTTTCTAAAAGATATAAATCTTTAAAAACAAAAATAAAAAAACTAAAAATCATTGAATAAATACTTTTCTTTTTGATTAAAGAAATGTATTCTAGACAAACTAAAAGTTGAGTGCAGCTGTAAAAGTGATAAATTTTATAAAAAAATTATCCAATACAACTGATTTTCCTTAATCAAAAAAAGAGTGAAAACACGGTATGTTTAATCGTAAAAATCAAAAGAGAAACGTTAACAAAATAGCAGCAGTTGTTTTATTGTTAGCAATGGGATGTATAAATGCACAACCCCTAAATACAGCAGTGCAAACAGCTGTAAATACAAACAAAGCCGCAGCGCAAGCGCAGGTAAGAATAGATAAGTTGAGTACGCAAACGGATACTTTAGTCGGACAATACAGACAAGTACTGAATGAGATTGAAAGTTTGAGAGCATACAATAAACAGTTGGAGGCTGTTGTTGGCGATCAAAGAGCTCAAGTAAAATCTATGAATACACAAATGACGACACTTGAACAAACCAATAGAGGTGTTGTTCCTATGATAATTGAAATGGTTGATGCTTTGGGTCAATTAGTTGAGGCAGATATACCGTTCAAAAAGGAGAAGAGACTTCAAAGGGTTGCTAATTTGGAGGTGTTGTTAGGAAAGCAAGACTTAACAACGGCAGAGTTATACAGAAAAGTAACAGAAGCCTATGGAATTGAGCTTGATTATGGTTCAACAGCAGAATCTTATCAAGGCGAATTACCAGATGGTAAAAAAGTAGATTTCTTAAGAGTGGGTAGAAATATACTTGTTTACCAAACGTTTAACCAAGAAGTTTCAGGTTGGTGGAATCCAAATACTCAAAAATTTGAAACAATGGACAGGCGCTATAATGGTGAAATCAAAGAAGCTTTGAGAATTGCAAGTAAAAAAGCATCTCCTAATCTCGTTGGGTTGCCAGTATTAGGTGCACAACAAGCAGGAGGTCAATAACATGAAGAACTTTAAAATGAAAAAAATATTATCATTAGCCGTTGTTGCATTATTTGTAAGCAATATGGCTTCGGCCCTTACGCTAACTGAATTAGTTGACGTTGTTAGAAAGTCAGCCACTGAAAGTTCAGCTGAAAACAGAAAGCGAGTCAATGAATTTAAGAGTCAGAGAAATCAACAACAAGCATTGCTAACAAAGGCAAAGGCAACATTGAAGTCTTTGGAAGCAAAAACAGATGAATTAAAGACAGAATTTGATGCTAATGAAGAAATGCTTGCAAATTTAGAAACTATTTTACATGAAAGAGCGGGTAACTTAGGCGAGATGCATGGAACTGTTAAGATTTTGGCTGGTGACTTACGCAGTCGATTAGAAAATTCATTTACAAGTGCGCAATTTAGTGGACGTACTGAATTTTTGAAAAATTTAGCAGCCAACAAAGTACTGCCAAACATTGCTGAATTAAAGCAACTATGGCTAGAATTTACCAAAGAAATTGCAGAACAGGCAAAAACAGTTAAGTTTACAGCACCTGTATTAAATGGCAATGGTGAGATTGAAGAGAATGTGAAAGTTGTTCGATTGGGTGTTTTTAATGCTTTTGATATGGACGGTAATTTTTTAACTTGGAATGAAGAAGGTTCGGTTTTGTTTAGAAATAATAAACAGCCAACTGGAAAGTATAAGGATATGGCAGGTCAGTTTGTTAAAGCAGCTCCTGGAGCCCTTGTTCATGCACCAATTGACTATTCAAAAGGTCAAATTCTTGAGTTAGTAACAGCATCTCCAAGTCTGAAAGATAAAGTGAAACAAGGTGGCTTGGTTGGTTATGTTATTATTGGACTAGGAATAATTGGTCTGTTACTAGCCTTAGTTAAATTCTTAAGCTTATTGGCATCTGGTGCTAAGATTAAGAGTCAATTGAAGAACAAAACACCTAAATCAAATAATGCTCTAGGACGTATCATGTCAGTTTATACTGAAAACCCAGATGCTGATATTGAAACAATGGAGCTGAAGATGGATGAAGCAATTCTTCGTGAAACAGCCCCTCTTGAAAGTGGATTGTCATTCATTAAGGTAATGTATGTTATTGCGCCTCTTATGGGTTTATTAGGAACAGTTGTGGGTATGATTGCGACCTTCCAAATGATTACATTGTTTGGTACAGGTGATCCAAAATCAATGGCTGGTGGTATTTCACAAGCCTTGGTAACAACTGTATTAGGATTGGTTGTTGCTATTCCTTTAACAATTCTCCACTCTGTTTTACAGTCAATGGCACGAAAACAAACGCAAATACTCGAAGAGCAAAGTGCAGGTATCATTGCACGTATAGCGGAGAAATAAGATGTTATTCCAGTTAAAAGAAGCCTGGTTTAAAATTCTTAGTTTTATTGATATGGGTGGTCCAGTATTATGGGCCATCATGGCAGTCTTATTTTTTATGTGGCTTATGGTTATCGAGCGCTTGTGGTATTATCTGGTGACTTTCCCAAAGAAGAGAAGTGCAATTCTTACAATGTGGGACAATAGAGTAGATACGACTAGTTGGTACGCGAAAAGAATAAGAGAGCAGTACATATCTGAGGCAAATATAGATTTAAAGTCTGGCCTGGGTTTTCTAGATTCACTGGTTGCAATTAGTCCGTTATTGGGATTGTTTGGCACAGTATATGGAATGCTAGGTGTATTTGAAATTATGGCTACCGAAGGAACCTCAAATGCCCGCGCGATGGCAGGTGGTGTTGCAAAAGCAACAGTTCCAACTATGGCGGGTATGATTGCAGCATTATCAGGAATTTTTTTTACAACCTATTTTAAGCAAAAAGCACAGGTTGAAACTCAGAAGCTTGAAGATTCCATGATTCAACACTAAGAAAGAGCGAACCAAATGAGAGTGAACTATAAATTATAGTCACTTACAACAAACAAAAAATTATATAGAGGTCTAGAAATGAGACGTAGACATTTTCAAGAAGATGAAGCAGAAATCAATATCACACCGATGTTGGATGTGGTATTTATTATGTTGATATTCTTTATCGTAACAACATCGTTCGTTAAAGAAACAGGTGTGTCAATTAGTCGCCCATCGGCATCATCTGCAAAACAAGTGAAAAAAGGTAACATCCTAGTAGCAATTAAAGACACTGGGAAAATCTGGATTAATAAGCGTGAAATTGATATTAGAGCCGTGCGAGCAGTGGTTGAAAAAATGCATGCAGAAAACCCTGAGGGGTCAGCTGTAATTATTGCAGACAGGGGTTCGAGAACAGGTGATTTAGTGACTGTAATGGATCAAATTAAAGCCGCTAAAGTTGAAAAGATTTCAATTGCAGCGACAAAAGCTGATTAGTAAGGAGTTTTTTATGAGTAGCATAGCAAGAGGTGGCATATCAATTATACCGGCTGGAATCATTACCTTCTTTTTATTTATAGGGATGTATTGGTTAGTAAATTTATCCAACCATGAAAAGCCCAATGACGATGATAATATTTCCATTGATTTTTCTCCAGTTAAAATAGACGAAGATGTTAATCAAAAACAAAGGCGTATACCCAAAAAACCACCGCCACCTAAAGAGCCGCCACCTCCGCCAAAAATGAATATTCAACAGAATCAGACGGTGTCTAATAATATGCCAACTCCAAATGTCCCAGCTTTAGATTTAGGCGTTGGTGGAGGAGGTCCATTTCTTGGAGCTATGGGTGCAGGTGTTGATATGGGTAAAGATGGTGGTATTATTCCAATTGTTACTATTGCACCAAACTACCCAAGAAAAGCGGCAATTGCCAAAATTGAAGGATGGGTTGAGATGGAATTTACTATTACCGAAGTAGGGACGGTCGTAAGCCCTAAAGTAATTGCATCAAAGCCAAGAAGAATTTTCGATAGAGAGGCGTTAAGGGCAATATTGAAATATAAATTTAAACCCAGGGTAGTTGACGGTGTAGCAATGACACAAGTTGCTACACAGCGAATAGACTTTAGATTGGCGAAGGATTAATAAAATGAAAAAGTATCTAAATTACACACTAGCACTTTTAGGATTAATAAGTTTTACTTTTACTTTTGCTGGAGAGATTAAAACAGGGAACCCTGAGCGTAAAAGATCTAGCAATGAAGCCATGACTGAAATGATCTATAAGAAATTTGTTAAATTACAAGAAATGATAGCTGATGAGAAGTATGCTGAAGCAAGAACTGGGCTGACTTCACTAGCTAATAAGAGAATTAATGATTTTGAAAAGGCTAATATAAACCAATATCTTGGCTGGATTGACTCAGCTGAGGGCAAATATATTGCAGCGGCAAATAAATTTAAAATTGCAATAGACTCAGACTCCTTGCCAAATAAGGCTCATTTTTCAATGATGTTGCAAGTGGCACAAATTTTAATAGGTGGAGGCGAATTTAAACTGGGTCTTAAGGCATTAGAGGATTACTATAAGGTAACTGATATTATTCAAGACTCTACTTTTGTCCTTGAGGCAAACGCTTATGCTCAGCTGGAACAGTTTAGAAAAGCAATACCGGTGCTTAAAAAAGGTATTGATTTGGCAGATAAACCGCATGAAAATTGGTATTATTTACTGTATTCTTTGTATATGCAGACATCGCAGTTTCAACAGGCTGCTAAGACTTTAGAAAAGTTAATTGCAATCAACCCAAACAAAGAAGACTATTGGAAACGATTATCTGGTGTTTACTTTAACCTTAAAAAAGATGATAAGGCTTTAGCAGCTTTGATTTTGGCAGATAAAAACGGTATGTTAAAAACAGGAAAAGACCAATTGAGACTGTATAAAATGTATTCTTTTCTTGAGGTGCCATATAAAGCAGCAAAGGTATTAGAGAGTGGATTAAAGTCAGGCATGATTGAGTCCACATACAAAAACTGGAAGTCATTAGGAGAGGCTTGGTACACATCAGCTGAAATGGATAAAGCATTAGAGGCTTTTGATGAGGCTAGTAAAACTGCACAGGACGGCCAGATAGATTTTAGAAGAGCTTACATATATTTTGATAGAGAAGACTGGCCAAATGTGAAAAAAGCTTTGAATGCTGCTCTTGAAAAAGGAGGTTTAAAAGACAAAAAAGTTGGTCAAGCATGGTTGTTAATTGGCATGTCTAATAGTGAATTGGGCAATATGCCAGGTGCTATTGCAGCTTTGAAAAAAGCTGCTAAATATAAAAGCACTCGTAACAATGCTGTTCAGTGGTTAGACCATATTGCTAGTCAACAAAAACGTTCAAAAGCTGAAGCAGAGCAAAGAAAAATGTTAGAAGAAAAAGCCTCTGATATTGTTAATGAAACCTAAAATCTTGTGAATGAAGCAAGCAAAAGCAGCAATGATAATATCGTTGCTGCTTTTTTTAATTTTCTAAAACTTGAAAAGGGATTGTCAGATAACACTATTGCAAGTTATTCCTCAGATATAAAACAGTTTATAGTGTTCCTAAAAAACTCAGTTGAATTTACACGAGTCACTCCAGACATAATTAATGATTACTTGGTTAAATTAAATCGGCAAGGTCTTACTGCCAAAAGTATTTCTCGAAAAATATCATCATTGAAACAACTGTATGTTTATTTGATGAAAAATAAGTTAATCCAAGAAAGTCCTTTAAGTAATATTATGATGCCTAAACAAGGCACTTCAATCCCCAAGCCTCTATCAGAAAATAAAATCACTAAATTATTAAATTCACCAGATGAATCAACAGCGATAGGATTTAGAGATAAGACTATGATTGAGTTAATGTATTCTTGCGGCTTACGAGTATCTGAGTTAATTGGGGTAAAATTAATGGAAGTTAATTTAAACCAGGGAACCTTGCTAATTACAGGTAAAGGTCAGAAACAACGATTGATACCTATGGGGGAGTACGCAACAGATTATTTATCAAATTATTTAACTCGGTTTAGGAAACTATTATTAAAGGTAAAAAAATCGAATTATGTTTTTCTCAGTAATCGAGGCACTAATATGACGCGCCAAACATTTTGGTATAGCATTAAAAAATATGCTCAGAAGGCTGATATTTATCCATTGCCGTCACCGCATATGCTGCGCCATTCTTTTGCGACTCATTTACTCAATCATGGAGCAGATTTGAGGGTGGTACAAATGTTATTGGGTCATTCAAATATATCAACAACGCAGATATATACATTAGTTGCAAAAGAAAAATTGAAAGAAATTCATCAAAAACACCACCCTAGAGGGTAAGTTGACAAGTATTTAGGATTAAATATTTGCTTATAAATATAATTGGAACTAAAATTCACCACCTCTTGTCAAAGAACAATATTATTAAATTTGGAATCAGAGTATGTATAAAACAATTACAACAACGGCATTGATGTTAGCAGTGACTGCTATTAGTGCAAAAGAACCTTCTAAAGCTATTAAGGAAGGCATAAAAAATTTAGCACCAACAGCGTCAGTTGCATCAATGGAAAAAACACCAATAAATGGAATTAAAGAAATTGTTATTAATTCAGGCAGAGGTGGAGAGGTTTATTACATCTCTGATGATGGAAAATATTTATTAAATGGAAACATGATTGACACAACGAGTCGTGAAGATTTAACTGAAAATAAAAAATCTGGCATTAGAAAAGATCTAGTATCTAAATTTGGTAAAAATGAGCGTATTGATTTTTTACCAAAAGAGATGAAATACCATATTTACGTATTTACCGATATTGATTGTGGTTATTGTCGTAAGTTACATAACCAAATTGATGAGTACAACAAATTGGGCATCGGTGTTTCTTATCTTTTTTACCCACGTGCAGGTTTAAAGTCGCCAGCCTATGATAAGGCAGTAACGGTATGGTGTTCTGATAATAGACAAGAAGCAATGACAAATGCAAAATCTGGAATTAGTTTGGAAAACAAGACTTGTGATAACCCCATTGAAGCACAATATAAAGCGGGTCAATCTGCAGGTGTCACAGGAACTCCGGCTATTGTTCTTGAAAATGGAAAATTAATGCCTGGTTATTTGCCACCTGAAAAATTATTGCAAAGATTAAATATTATGATGGCAAAGTAAAAATCAAATCAAGAATTATAAAAAACCGGCATCTGCCGGTTTTTTTAATTTAAACAAAGGTGAATAGTGATATACATTGATTGGATTAATGGTATTATTCACATCTGAATTAGTCAACATTTCTTAAATAAAATGAATAGTGAAATCTGTGTATTACAATCAGCTTTAACGCTGAGTCAATTTCAACTCAAAAAACTCAATAAAGAAATCAATAATACCAATAAAATTATTCGTATTACGGATATCTTTATAGTCTCAGCTCAGGTTATTTCGGATCCAACTAAAAGTACATTAAAGAACTTATTGCATGCGAATGAATATAAAAAAAGTAATCATGTAATTTTTATTGCGCCAAGACAAGGTACGATTTCACCCTGGTCAAGCAAAGCGACTGATATTTTGCATAATTGCGGCCTCAAAGATATAAAGCGTATAGAGTTGTCGCGCTGTTATGAGTTTGAAAAGGGTGTCACTGTTAATGCTATCAAGGGAACACACATATTTGATAGAATGATAGAAGATGTATATGAGAGTATTGATGATTTAAAAATACTGTTTGAGGAACTTAAGCCACAAAAAGATAATAAGATAAATATTTTTACTTCTCCAAAAAAGATAGATGAAATAAACCTTGAGTTAGGCTTGGCATTATCTCAAAGTGAGAAACAGTACCTACTTAAAAGTTATGCAGAAATACAAAAAGAACCCACTGCAGCAGAATTAATGATGTTTGCTCAGGCAAACTCTGAACATTGCCGACATAAAATATTCAATGCTAGTTGGCATATAGATAATCAAAAACAGCCTAAGTCTTTATTCTCCATGATTCGAAATACTGAAGCCAATACGCCAAGCCCTGCGGTTTCAGCTTATAAAGATAATTCAGCAGTTTTTGATGGCGGCCTAAGTGTTCGTTGGATTAAGGATGCGGAAAACAAATACGTCGAAGAAACCTTAGTTGCTGATATTCTTATCAAGGTAGAAACACACAATCACCCGACTGCCATATCACCATTTCCAGGAGCAGCAACAGGTTCAGGTGGAGAAATCAGAGATGAGGCAGCAACTGGGCAAGGCAGTCGTCCAAAAGCAGGATTGACAGGCTACTCAGTTAGTCATTTAAAAATACCTGGCAATATACACTCATGGGAAGAGGGCACAATTGGTAAGCCGGAACGAATCGCCTCGGCACTTGATATTATGCTCGAAGCACCATTGGGTGCCGCAGCTTTTAATAACGAGTTTGGCCGACCAAATATTTGTGGTTATTTTCGTTCAATGGAAATTAATACCGAAGACTTTGGCTGGCGCGGTTATCACAAGCCCATAATGTTAGCAGGGGGTTTAGGAACAATAAACCATGATTTGGCAATAAAGCAGGATACTCAAGCAGGTGATGTATTAGTCGTATTGGGTGGACCTGCCATGCTGATTGGGCTAGGTGGCGGAGCCGCCTCGTCAATGACTAGTGGTAGTAGGAAAGAAGATTTGGATTTTGCCTCGGTTCAGCGAGGAAACCCAGAGATGGAACGTCGTTGCCAAGAAGTGATTGATTCATGTTGGGCTCAAGGAAAAGAAAGCCCGATACGTTCGATTCACGATGTTGGAGCTGGTGGTTTGTCAAATGCAATGCCAGAATTACTTGATGATGCTGGCTTGGGAGGTGTATTAGAGTTGCGGGAGTTGCAGATAGATACGACTTCTATGACTCCAATGGAAGTGTGGTGTAATGAGTCACAAGAACGTTATGTTTTATCAATTAAACCAGAAAAACTAGAGGAGTTTACCACAATATGTGCAAGAGAACGTTGTCCTGTTGCAGTACTTGGCAAGGCGACAAAAGAACGAAACTTAATAGTTAATGATAAATATTTTGAAGAAAAATTAGTAGATATTCCAATGAGTCTTTTATTTGGAAATACACCCAAAACAGAAAAAAATATCACAAGAGTTAAGCCAAAACTTTGTAAATTTGATAGCAATTCTATTCAATTAGATGAAGCCATTAATAAAATCCTTGCTTTTCCAACAGTGGCGAGTAAAAAATATTTAATAACGATTGGTGATCGCACTGTGTCGGGATTGATTCACCGTGATCAAATGGTTGGACCTTGGCAAGTTCCTGTGGCAGATTGTGGTGTTACTTTAAGGGATTTCCATTCCCAGGCGGGCGAAGTTATGTCTATTGGTGAAAAAGCACCATTGGCATTGATTGACGGTAAAGCATCTGCACAAATGGCTGTTTGTGAAGCTTTGCTCAATTGTGCAGCTAATGCAATTGGAACATTGGATAAAATAAAGTTATCGGCCAACTGGATGGCGGCATCTGGGTTGGGACGAGAAGATGAAGTGCTTTTTGATGCAGTCAAAGCCATTGGCGAAGAACTGTGCCCACAGTTGGGTATAGGTATTCCTGTTGGGAAAGATTCTTTATCAATGAACTCACAATGGGATGGAGGCAATAAAAAAGTCACCGCCCCCGTTTCATTATTGATTTCGGCATTTGCAAATGTAGCAAATGTGCGAAAGAGTATAACGCCCTATTTTAATGCTCAACGAACACATAACTTTTATTACATCGATTTAGCCGAAGGCAAAAAGCGCATGGGAGCCTCATCTTTGGCACAAGTTTACAGTCAGATAGGAGATGACTGTCCACAAGTAGAGAACATTGAAAAAATAAAAGTGTTTTGGCAATTGATGCAAGTATTCATAAATAAAGAACTTATTGCGGCATACCATGACATTTCAGATGGTGGATTATTTGTCACGGTACTTGAGATGTGTATGGCTAGCCGTTGCGGATCAAAAATAAATTTAGACTTTAGTGAAAAAGCTCATATTGATGTATTATTTACTGAAGAGCTCGGTGTTGTTGTTGCTGTTTCAGAAGAGCAAGAGTCTGATTTTAAAAAACAGATTCAACAAAGCAACCTAACTAATGATGTATTTGAAATAGGGTATAGTCAAACACAAAAGATTCTCCATTTTACTGATGGGGTGGAGAGTGTTGTCAGTGAATCGCTGCATGATTTGCAAGAAAAATGGAGTCTTACAAGCCATCAAATGGCAGGCCTTCGCGATAACCCCGAAACGTGCTCTCAAGAGTTTGCTTGGATAACAAAAGAAGATAAAGGTTTGAAACCGCAAGCTTCTTTTGATTTTAGTGATGAAGTGATAGCACCCTATTTAAATTTATCTCGACCCAAGGTTGCGATTTTAAGAGAGCAGGGTGTTAACGGTCAAAAAGAAATGGCAATGGCATTCCACAAAGCTGGGTTTGATGCCTATGACGTACATATGCAAGATTTACTTGATGAGCGATTCGATATAAATGACTTTCAAGGGTTGGCAGCTTGTGGTGGGTTTTCCTATGGCGATGTGCTTGGGGCTGGAAAAGGTTGGGCAAATAGTATTTTGTTTAATGAAAAAATAAAGCAAGAGTTTGCTAACTATTTTAGTGATGAAAGCAAATTTACTCTGGGTGTCTGTAACGGTTGTCAGATGCTTTCATCTTTGAAAGACATTATTCCTGGGGCGCATGCATGGCCACAATTCTTAAAAAACTCATCACAGCAATTTGAGGCACGTTTTTCTTCTGTTATAATTGAGCAGAGTAACTCTGTTTTTTTTGAAGATATGCAGGGTGCTCAAATTCCAGTGGCAATAGCACATGGTGAAGGGCGTGCGCATTTTGACGATGATGCAAGCACAATAAATCGAGTGGCGAGCTATTGTGATAATAATGGCAACAGAACACAAAGTTATCCATTTAACCCAAATGGCTCTCATGCTGCAACAGCAGCAGTGAGTAACGAAAGTGGAAATGTATTAGTTATGATGCCGCATCCTGAGCGAGTATTTAGGGCAGTGCAAATGTCATGGCATCCAAAGCAGTGGCAAGATAATTCGCCGTGGATGAGAATGTTTTATAATGCGAGGAGATTTGTTAAGTGAGTGATTCGATAGAAAATAACGAAAATTATTCGAAGACAGTTATTAAAGAGATGCTAATTAGTGCAATATTATATTTGCCAATTAGTTTTTTTGTGTGGTTTTATGCATCTACATTACTGATTGTTCCAGTTAAGTACTTACTGCAAATGATTATAACACTATGGCAACCAGAGCTATTTAATGCCGTCACTCAGCATCAGTACTTGTTGAGTATTGAAACCTTAATATTTCCATCAGAGTCTTTCACGGGTCAAGGCGACAAATTAGCTGTATTGGACGTATCGGTAAATCCTATGCTTTATGGCTATGGATTGGCTGTTATATCTGGATTGGTACTATCCGTTCCGGGGCTTAAATGGTCAAAGGTTTTTTTCCAAATAATCTTGGGATATTTTATTGTGGTTTTAGTCCAAACTTTTGGTTCTTTTTGGGAGATGATAAAGCACTTAATCTTTGAAGCCGGTCCTGATACCACTCAAGCAATTTTAGATACAGGATTAACACCCAATTTAGTGGCACTAATGTATCAGTTGTCCTATTTGATTATCCCTGCTGTTGTGCCGGTAGCTTATTGGATTATAATGAATAGCGTCTTTATAGGAGAAATCACCGGCTTGGATAAAAAACAAGTTGGAAACTTTAGTAAAGAAGTAGTGTCTGATAAAGCACAAAAAGAAGAGAACAAATGAGCGAACCACAAGCACAATACGAGACAGAAGAACAAAGCATTCAAACAAAGCAATCGTTTGAAGAGCAATTGTGTCAATACATGATTGAAAATGGCAGACTTAAGGCTGAAGATTTAGCTCGTGGGCAGCGCCTTTATGCAGAAACATTAAGCACTTCGCTGGTTCCATTGTTAGTCAGGTTGGGTTTAGCATCAGAGAGAGATGTTGCTAATTCATTAAGTGAATTAATGAAAATAGAGATGATTGCTGAAAAAGACTACCCTGAATCAGTGGCAATTGAAACAGAGTTTCCAGAACGCTTTATGCGTGAAAATCTATTTGTTCCAATAGCTGAAGATGCTGATACAATTAGTGCAGTCATGGTTTACCCAAGTGATGAGTACACCACTAAGTCTATAAAAATGGCTTCACAAAAAGAACTGGATATAAAGATTGGCTTACCATCAGAAGTAGAAAATGCCATAGAAAAACTCTTTGGCGGCGGGCGCTCAGCCATGGGGCAGATTGTGGACAATTTGTCCGATGAAAGTACTGGTGATGAAGAAGATGTCGATCATTTGCGTGACTTAGCCTCAGAAGCACCGGTTATTCGTTTAGTGAATATTATCCTGCAACGAGCTGTTGAAGCGCGTGCATCAGATATTCATGTTGAACCGTTTGAAAACAGATTAAAAGTGCGTTACCGTATTGATGGTGTTTTACAAGAAGTGGAGTCCCCTCCTGCGCGTTCTACAGCTGCAGTTATTTCTCGTATCAAAATCATGGCAAAACTTAATATTGCCGAACGCAGGTTGCCCCAAGATGGGCGTATTATGTTACGTGTGCAAGGCAAAGAGTTGGATTTGCGTGTATCAACAGTGCCAACCTCTTATGGCGAATCGGTGGTTATGCGTATTTTGGATAGAGAAAGTATCGCCTTTGATTTTCATCAGCTAGGCTTTACTGATAGAATTCTTGAACCATTCAAAAAAGTTTTAGAGTTGCCACATGGTATTATGCTTGTTACAGGTCCTACGGGTTCGGGTAAAACCACGACGCTATATACTGCATTAGATCAACTTAATACCGAAGAACGTAAAATTATTACGGTAGAAGATCCCGTTGAGTACCAATTAACAGGCATCAACCAAATCCAAGTAAAATCATCCATTGGGTTGGACTTTACTTCAGCACTTCGTGCCATTGTTCGTCAAGATCCTGATGTTATCATGATTGGTGAAATGCGAGATTTGGAGACGGCTAAAATTGCCATTCAATCAGCACTAACTGGTCACTTGGTTTTATCAACAATTCATACCAATGATGCAGCAGGTGGCATCACTCGTATGTTGGATATGGGCGTGGAAGATTATTTATTGACTTCAACAGTGAATGGAATTTTGGCACAGCGTTTAGTGCGTAAATTAAATCAAGAAACTGCACAAAAAGAAATCCTCGCGCAAGAAGTGGTCAAAAGCATGGGACTAGATAAGCTCATTGAACAAGATGAATATGCTTTTTACAAACCAGTACCTAGTGAAAACAACCTCACAGGCTACTCTGGTCGTATGTCGATTTTGGAATTTCTAGAAATGTCAGATCCTATTCGTCGCTTGATAATGAATCATGCAACAGCAGGAGAAATTCAAGCCCAGGCATGTAAAGAGGGCATGACCACAATCTATGAAGATGGATTGCTGAAGTGCTTAGAAGGTAAAACCAGTTATGAAGAAATTTTACGCGTCTCTCAAGATAGCGAGCATTAGAGATTATGGCGCAATTTGTTTATAAAGCACTGACACCAGCAGGCGAACAACTCGAAGGGCAAATGGATGCCAACTCGCAAGCAGAAGTTATTAGCAAAATTCAGGCAGCAGGCAATATACCTGTAACGGCAAAAGAGCTGGGAACAGGTTTTTCATTAGAAAACTTATTGGCATCGCGTAAAACAGTTACCCAAAAACAAGTGGGTGAATTTACTGATCAACTAGCTACATTGTTGAATTCAGGTATGCCACTAGAACGCTCTTTGAGTGTTATGATTGATTTGATAGATGAAGAGCGATTGCGCATCATGGTTGAACAAGTGCGAGATAAAGTACGTGGGGGTGGAACGCTATCGGATGCTCTAGAAGAGCAACATGTTTTTTCAAATATGTACACTAATATGGTCCGAGCAGGAGAAATGGGTGGAACTTTAGAAACCACCCTTGAGCGCTTATCCGATTATATGTCGCGCGCCAAAGAACTTAAAGATTCGGTGGTCTCGGCCATGATATACCCCACTATACTTTTTATATTGGCCGGTATTTCCATGTTTGTATTATTGGGCAAGGTTGTTCCTTCGTTTAAACCCATGTTTGAAGATGCTGGCATTGATTTGCCTGCCATCACGCAAATGGTGTTATCTATTGCCGGTTTTGTGCAAAATTACTGGTGGGTGATAATATTAATTTTTGTGGTACTAATTGTACTGTTTAAACAAAAACTTAAAGAAGCCGCTTTTCGCTTAGAATGGGATAAAAAATTACTCAAATTGCCCTTGATTGGAGATTTGATAACAAAAATAGACATAGCTCGATTCACTCGAACACTGGGTACACTTGTTGATAGTGGTGTGCCGCTGTTATCGGGTTTAACTATTGCCAGAAAGGTCATTAATAATTCATTATTAAATCAAATCGTTGGTGAAGCATCAGAAAAGGTAAAACATGGTGAGCCTTTGGCATCAGGATTGGACAAAGTAGAAGAGTTTCCGCGTTTGGCGCAACAGCTAATTAGTGTGGGCGAGGAAACAGGAAAATTAAATGAAATGCTGTTAAAGACAGCAGACACATATGATATTGAAGTCAAAACTTCAATTGATCGCATGATTTCGTTGTTGGTACCCGTCGTGGTATTGGTATTGGCAGCTTTAATCTTTTTTATAATATTCGCCATTATGATGGCAATGTTAAAAATGAATGACATCGTAGGATAGAGGTACAAAAATGATACGTAAAAATAACATGAAAAGAGCACAAGCTGGTTTTAGTTTAATCGAAATTTTAGTGGTCATGGTAATGATGGCGACATTAATTGGTTTGGTGGCAAACAGTGTAGGTAATAGCCGACTCAAGGGACAAGTGCAGGAAACAAAAATAAGAATGGGAAAGCTAAAAATGAAAATGGATGAATTTAATTTAGACCTAGGTTATTATCCAAGTAGTTTAGATGATTTGGTCAATGATAACAATGACCCAAATTGGATGGGTTACAAGTTGAAAGAAAAAGATTTAAGAGATGCATGGGGAGAAAAGTTTAAGTATTCAAACCCAGGTCAACACGATGAAGATTATAGTTTGGTTTCATATGGAAAAGATAAATCCCCAGGCGGTACTAAATTTGACAAAGACATTAATAGTTGGGATTTATAATTCCGCAAGGCTTTTATGTTGACCTATAATCCTAAAAAATACACAGGTTTTACTTTAATAGAGGTACTTGTGGTTATGGTAATGATTGCTGTCTTGGCAGGACTCGTTGCGACAGGTATGAGTGATAGTTTGCGTAAGGCGAAAATACGAGCGGTCAGTAAAAATTTAGTTTCTGCCATGCGTTACACGCGTGGACAAGCGGTGGTTAAACACGAACAAAAGACCATAACTTTTAACGTAGAAGAAAAGACTTACCAGGCCCCGCGAAAAAAAGTGGTACATATTCCTGACGAAATTGACATTAATGTTTACACCGCTGACTCAGAAGTCGCTGATGAAACCACAGGCTCTATTCGTTTTTTTTCAGACGGGAGTTCCACAGGTGGCTGGGTAAAATTAACTCACAAAAATAAAATTTGGAAAATAAATGTCAATTGGTTAACGGGTGAAATAGCCATGATAGAAGGTTCAAGTATATGAGATGCGTATGAGAGTTGCTAAAAAACAAAATGGATTTACTCTGCTTGAAGTGCTGATAGCTTTCACCATGTTGGCAGTGATTTTTGCTACCACAATGGAAATTATTGCGGGTTCGGCCCGCAATACACGAAAAGCCTCTGACAATACGATGGTTGCTTTGTACGCACAGAGTAAATTGGACGAATTAGGCTTATTAGAAAAGCTTGAAGAAGGCAGCAGTGATGGCGATTTTGATGACAATACCAGTTGGTCACTGGATGTTGTGCCATTTGATGTGCCTTATGAAGGCGATGTAAATCAAGACTTTTCAGTCGTTGAGTTAATGGAAGTAACCTTGGTAGTTACCACCCAGAGAGGTGGTAGGCAACGCCACACGGAGTTTAAAACTTTGCGCGCCATAACGCCAGACTTTAGTCAGAGGCGGAAATGAAAAGATTAGCAGGCAGGCCAATAAGTAAACGTCAAACGGGATTCACTTTGATAGAAATTATCGTAGTAATGACCATGTTGGCACTTATTATGACCATGGTATACGGTGCAATAAATACCAGTCGAAAAATGGCATCAAAGGGGCTCAAGCGTATCGATGCAACCAATGAAGTGCGTGTTGTGCAAGAGTTGGTTAGGCGACAGATATCGCGAATATTGCCCATGGCTTTTAAAGAAGAAGAGGGTGTTTTTGTCATTTTTGAAGGCGATGATGAGCACATCATGTTTGTATCACCCATGCCTGGTTATTTAGGTAAAGGTGGGCCACACGTGCAATTAATTGAGATTGTTAATGCAAAAGGTGGTAAAATCCTGCAATTTTCGCATTGGCTACTAAATGACTCCTTGGAAGAGGATTCTTTTGATGATTCAGATCAGGAGCCTGTGGTGTTACTTGAAAACATCGAATATGCCCAGTTTAGTTTTATGAAGCTAGATGAAGAAGGTGAGCCAGGTGATTGGGAAGGACAGTGGGAAGAAGGTGAAAACACACCGTTAATGGTTCAACTCGAAGTGGATATGGGAGACAAATCATTGATGAGCTTCCCTACAATGGAAGTGGCATTGATGCTTGATGCAACAGCAACCAATCGACGTGTGAGTGAGCATTTGTTGTTAGGCGATAGAAACAATCGAGATGAAATCAAATGAAGAAGCAAGCGGGAGTGGCAATAATTTTGGTTTTGTGGGTAACAGTATTACTTACTGTTATTGCTTCAAGTTTTGCCTTATCTGCGAGAGTAGAAGGCATACAAGCTAAGATGGTATTTGATACAACAAAAGCCCGTTATTTGGCAGAAGCAGGCTTGCACAGAGCGGTTTACGAGTTAAGGAATCCTGACCCAGATTCGCGTTGGATGGCTGATGGACGCAATTATGAAATGGAATTTGCAGGCGCTAAAATAGAGATAAAAATAACCGATGAAACAGGTAAAATTGATATAAATTTAGCCAATGAGGAACTTTTAATCGGACTATTTGCCTCATTAGGCATGAGCGAAGATGAAGCAACAACTTTAGCTCAGCGGGTGATAGATTGGCGCGACAATGATAATATCAAAGGATTTGATGGTGCGGAAGACGACGACTATGAATCCGAAGGTTATGCTTACGGTGCAAAAGATGCCTTATTTGATACAGTGCCAGAGTTGCAGCAGGTTATGGGTGTTAGTTATGAAATGTACAGGCAGCTCGAAAAAGCCATAACCGTATATTCTGGCAGTAGAAATATAAATATTGCCTTTGCATCAGAGCAGGCATTAATGGCATTAGATGGTGTTGAGCGTGAGGATGCTAAACAGTTTATCCAAGAGCGAGAGCAAACTGAAAAAGGTGATGCCTTACCGCTTTTGCCAAATGGACAAACAGGTGCAGCTCGAGGCGGTGGTGTTGCCTTTAGTATTGTTGCTAAAGCCACACTTAGCAATGGTCATTGGGCATCACTTGATGCCACAATTCGCTTAGGCGGAACAGTAAACGGACGACCATTTCGTATAATGCGGTGGCGTGATAATGAACACATATAAGTACAAACTAAAAAATTAAAATAATTAATGAGTGCAATAGATAAATTACAAAATGATTTGAGCAACTGGTATGAAACATCATCAGTTGGTCAGTTTATGCGCTGGTGGAAATCAGAGCTCATGTCTTTTGCGCCTGAAAAATACCAACAACAATTGTTTCCACAAGCCGTTAATGTCCTGCTGATTCAAAAACAAGATGAGGTTGTGGTTTGGCAAGATACTACGGGTGATTTTGTTATTGAGCAAAATGAAGATGAAGAAGTCATGTGGTGGCATAAAATTCAACGCATTATAAATAATGCCGAAGGTAGACGTGTTAACGTTGTTTATTTGTTACCAAATAACGAAGCATTGGTCCGTAAAATTGCCTTACCACAAGCCGCAAAAGAAAATCTGGATGATGTCATTGGTTTTGAATTGGATAAATACGTGCCATTTAAAGCCGAACAAGTACAGCTGAGCTACAAAATAGACCAAGACAACTCAAATGAAGATAAAATTGTACTAGACTTGGCAGTTATTCCAAAACACAAGGTCGCAAATATTGTTGCCTTAACAGAAGAAAAGTCCATTGTGTTGGATGCACTAGATGTTGATATTGGTCAAGATGAACAGCCCAAAGTACTAGGTGTCAACTTGTTGCCAGTGGAAAACCGCAAAGAGCGAAATTATTTTAACCTCAAGCTTAATTTAGGGTTGTTGCTTTTGCTTTTTGTATTGACATACTTTGTGATGTATACATCAGTGGCAAACAAACAAGAAAAAATAGAACAACTAACAAACATCAATACTGACTTGAGCAAGCAAGCCAAAAAAGCCAAGCTCTTAAGAAAAGAACTTAAATCAGTCATTATATCCAGTAAGTTTTTAAACAACAAAAAACAGGACAACCCAAGTTTAGTAGACATACTGTCAGAAATGACAACGAGATTGCCCGAAGACACTTACATAACGAGATTAAAAGTAGACAAGGAAAAGCTAGAACTCACAGGGCAATCAAACAATGCCAGTAATCTCGTGCCAGAACTAGATAAATCAAGTAGTTGGTTTCAGCCAGAAATAGTTGGAGGTGTTACTGAAGATAGGCGCACCAAAAAAGAAAAATTCACCATTAAAGCCCTATTAAAAGAGCCAAAACCAGAGGAAGACGATGACAGCACTAGCTAACAAATCAGAACTAAATCGGTGGTATGCATTAGCAATACTCGGTTTTGTCATCGTCTTGATTTATTTTATCTTTTTTCAAGGTTTTGTAGCAGAACACAGTCTAATGAATGAAGAGATTGATGCATTAGAGCAGGATAGGCAAGAGTACGCTCAGCTAGTCAAGATTATTCCAGAATTACAAAAACGCATTAACACGGTAAAAACAAATGTAGGCGACAACACCAGTTTTTTGCTTGCCGATAGTTACAACTTAGGAACAGCAGAGCTCACACGAACACTCAAAAGTATTGTTTCAGAAAACACGGCCTCTACATCAGAGTGCCAAACAGTAAGCAATACGCCTTATAGAGACAAAAAGCCTGACCAGTTTGAAAAAATCGTGTTAAAAGTGCGTATGCGTTGTCAATACGACAAAATGTTGAATGTCTTGTTGGCTTTTCAAGAACATGTTCCATACCTATTTGTAGACAACTTAAACCTAGAGCAGCACTTGGTTCGTACTCGCAGAAATCAAAATCCAACACATCCAAAGCTGGAAGTGCGATTTGATTTAATTGCCTACATGAATAAACCAGTAAAAGTTAAGAAAAAAAATGATAAAAAATAACTTATTCGGGCAAATTTTAATAGGAGTATTGGTGCTATTGTTGTTGATAGCAAGCATCCAAATGCTTGGCATAGGCGGTCAAATAGGGGCAGTGCAACTAGATGAAGAAGGGCAAGTAAGCATTCCACAAATCCCGCGCAGCATAAATCAACAAGAGCCACAAGAAGAAGCAGACCTGAAAAAACTAGTGGAAGTTGCAACAATAAAGCCAATTTTTAGTACAACGCGCGAGCCTTTTGTTGGCGAGTCTGAAGAGACTACTGTAGAAGAACCTCCTGAAGAAATTGCAGAATTAAAAGCTCAAATTACTGGCATAGTCATCACACCTGAAAACTCTTATGCGATGATATTGGATACAACGACCAATGAACGAAATTCTTATAAAGTTGGTATGCCACTAGATGGAGAATTGGGTGGTTGGACAGTTGCATCAATCCAAAGTCGCAAAGTAACCTTTGTATCAGATGATGAAAAGACAGAAGAGTTAAATCTTGAAGTTAGTGGTGGAACAAAGCCGAAAATAGCTGCAAAAGCTGGAAACAAAAAAGCCGGTGCAAAAGCTGGCAAAGTAGCCAATCCAAACAAACCATTGAGCCGCAAAGACAAGAAAAAGAATGCGGACGACATCCGTAAAAAAATAGCAGCCCGCCGTGCACAAATGCGCGCAGAAGCTGCAAACAAGAAAAACTAGGAGATAATTAGTGATTAAACAATTAATCATCATTTGTATTACGGTTGGATTGATGTCATGCGCATCAACCCCGCTGGATTTATCCAAAGAAGTGGATGGATACGATTACCTCAATGGTATTGAGAGTAAAAAGTATTCGGGCGCTGTTTTTGGAAATGATAAGCCTGAGGCAGAAACCACAAAAAAAGAACAGTATGAGTTCTATCCAGGTTCGGGCAAATTTATAGACGTAAAAGCAGCCAGCAAATACCAAAAGCCAGTATCAAGCAAAGGCGAAATCACACTAAACTTTGAAGGTGATTCGTTGCCGGCAGTAGTCAACCTAATATTGGGCGAAGTGCTTAAAGAAAACTATGTCATAGCACCAGGGGTTTCAGGTGAAGTTACCTTTGCAACGGTTAAGCCAGTCAATAAAGACCAAGTTCTCCCTATTTTAGAAATGTTATTAAGCTGGAACAATGCCGCCTTGGTATATATCGAAGACCGTTACCATGTTATGCCACGCGCTGATGCCATCAAAGGTAACCTTATCCCAAGCTATGGACATATGCAAAAACGCAAAGGCTATACGGTTATAGTAGTACCACTAAAGTACATAGCACCTGCCGAGATGGAAAAAGTATTAACCCCATATGCAAAAGAAGGTGCAATTGTCAAAGCAGACAATGCTCGCAACTTATTATTCTTGTCAGGTACAAAAAGAGAGCTAAATATGTATCTCGATACCGTCAATATCTTTGATGTAGACTGGTTGGAAGGTATGTCGACAGGCATCTTTAGGTTAAACCGAGTTGAAGCAAGTACAATAGTAGGTGAGCTAGAAGCGATATTTGGCGAAGGAGCAGACAACCCACTAGCAGGTATGTTTCGCTTTATGCCGCTAGAACGCCTAAATGCCATTATGGTTATAACCCCACAAGAAAAATATTTACATAAAGCGCAAGAGTGGATAAAACGCCTCGACCGTTCCGATTCAGAAGCCTCAAGCAACCTCTATGTATATAATGTCAAAAACATTAAGGCTGACGATTTGGCAGGCTATCTAAGTGATGTCTTCGGTGGCGGTAGTAGTGGCGGTAGTTCGCGAAGCTCCAAAAAAGACAATGCAGGAAAAGTAGCTCCAGGTTTAGCAGGAAGAGAGATTGGCTCAAAGACAAACAAATCAAAATCAGTAAAGAAAACAAAAAGAAACAATTCATCTAATAAAAACAATGATGGACCAAGCTTTACCGCAATCGAAGAAAACAACCAAATATTAATTAGCTCTAACACCCAAGAGTACGATGCTATTATGGCAGCAGTTGCGCGATTAGACATTGAGCCATTGCAAGTTTTAATCGAAGCCAAGATTATCGAAGTGACCTTAACAGACAATGAGTCATCAGGTGTAGAGTGGTTGTTTGGCTCAGCTAGAAATGCAACAACAGATACTACAGATAAAATACTCGGAATACGTGATACCGACTCTGCACGATATGGAGCAGGTGGACTAACCTATGTATTAACAGGAGTAGATGTTCAAGCAACCATAACAGCAAAGGATGTCAAGAGTCGAATTACATTACTATCAACCCCGTCACTTCTAGTGTTAAACAACAAAGAAGCATCTATTAATGTCGGAACAAGAATACCAATTCAAAATAACTCACTCAACCAAGGCGGGCTTAACACCTTTAGCTCGGTTAGGTACTTACAAACAGGCACCAAACTCACAGTAACACCAAGAATTAACCCAGGTGGGCTGGTATATATAGAAGTAGCTCAAGAAGTCAGTCTTCCAACACCCGTAGATGCAAGTGGCAACAGAGACATCAACAATCGCGAGCTAACAACAGAAATAGCGGTACAAAGTGGCGACACAATAGTAATGGGTGGCTTGATAAAAGAAGATAGAAGTAATAGCAAAAATGGAGTGCCAAAATTAAATAGAATCCCGCTGTTAGGAGGTCTATTTGGCTCAAGAGATCGCACAAGCGAAAGAACAGAGCTAATCTTATTGTTAACACCAACAGTAATAGAAAACCCAGAACAAGCCAAACAACTAACCAAAGAATACATAAGTCAATTTAAAGGGCTAAAGCCATTAAAACCAAAGCATAAAAAACAAAAAGAGCAAAACAACAATGAATAAAATAAAAGCAATACTATTAATCATAACAGTATCATTATTAATGACAGCATGTAAAGATAAAGAAAAAAATAAACTAGACAACCGCGTAATAGATTATTGGAACTACAAAATCAATCAAGACTTCAAGCAGGCCTATGAGTTCCTAAGTCCAGGTTGGCGCAAGACAGAGTCATTACAAGCATACGTAGCAAGGATGCGTGTAGTGTCAATAAAGTGGCTCGGTGTTAAGATTAAGAGTAAAGAGTGCACAGAGAAGTATCTATGCACCGTCCTGACAGATTTGCAATATGAGTACCAGTTTAGGGGGGCAATGTCTAGCACAGTACAAGTGACAACCGAGCTAAAAGAAAAGTGGCTAATGAAAAACAATATCTGGTATAAGGTTCCTGGTTCGTTAAATGTATTAAAAAAGTAAATATATTCTTGCGGTTTGCTATTTTATCGCGTAACATTGGCATCAGCTATAAAATATAAAGTCTCTACCTGAGTGGGTGAGCATAATTATAGCTCTGTATTTATTATAAATTTTAGGAGTTCTAAAAAATGAAAAGAAATAATTTAACAACTGCATTGATCGCAGGTATTGCTGGCGTTGCTGGTATAGCATCTGTATCAACAGCAGTAAACATAAACCCAGACGGTATTGGTCAGATTCTTTTATACCCTTACTACTCAGTAAGAGGCGACAACAATACGCTGATATCAGTAGTCAATACAACAAACAATGTTAAGGCAGTAAAAGTACGTTTCCTTGAAGGCAAAAACTCTCGCGAGTGTTTGGATTTCAATTTGTATCTATCTCCATATGATGTATGGACAGCTGCATTAGTTGCAACAACATCTACTGAGCCAGGTCACGCTGGTGAAGACTCTGTTAAGCTAATCACAAGTGACAACTCATGCCTATCACCAAACACCATAATGGCTGGTCAGCAGTTTTTACCTTACGGTTATAGTGCTCCAGCTCCATATGATGAGTTGGGTCTAGATATGAAACGTTGTACAGAAGGTCACTTCGAAATGATTGAAATGGGTAATGTTGTTAACACAGCCACCAATGGTAATGCAGCATCAGCAGTAACACATGGTGCATCAGGTGTTCCAGCTGATTGTTCTGTAGTTCACAATAACTGGTTAGGTGGAGCATGGTCTGCTCTTGCTACTGATGGAATTGTTGACCCTGATGGTTCTGGTGGTTTATTTGGTTCAGCAGCGATAGTTAATGTACCTGCTGGAACAGAAGTATCTTATAATGCTGATGCGATTCAATCTTACTCAACTGTAGCACAACATAGAAACCCAGGTGATTTATTCCCTAATGTTGCATCAGGTAACAACTTGGTCAGTAATGTTTTCTATGCTGCCACTCCAGGCTCTATAGTGACAGATACGTGGAACAGCAGTGAAGTACAGGCAGTAAGTGCAGTATATATGCATGATCATATTTATGGTGAGTTCGAAATTACTGATGACTTTGGAGCAGATACCGAGTGGGTAGTAACTTTTCCTACCAAAACTTTCTATACGGATCCTTTTTCAACAGCAACAACTTTTGGTGTAGGCGCTCCTGTAGAACCTTTTACTCGCGGTCTTTCAGATCCGTACAATGGTCGTCCAGCTTGTGAGTCATTTGCTATGCAAAGATGGGATAGAGAAGAGCAACAATTAGGTGGCGGAGTTTTATTGCCATCTCCAAGACCTCCAGGTGAGCTGGGTCCTGTATTTTGTTGGGAAACTAATGTCTTAGAATTTCATGATGAGAATGATGTGTTTGATATAGATGCTTCTTTGATACTATCATCAAGCAACAACATGTTTGTAAGACCAGGATTTAACAACGGTTGGGCAGAGATTGCATTTGCACAAAGTACAAATGATAATGTTGCAGGAAGAACTTATACGGGTCTTCCAGTAACTGGTTTTGCTGTACAAAAGTTTGTTAACGGAACATTAGGTGGTGGAACTACTCTAGCTAACTACGCTGGATTATTTGCTCACAGATATTCTAAAAACATTCAATAAGTACGTAAGTTTTAAACGAGTAAAAAAAATGGGCGTTAATCGCCCATTTTTTTATGCCCAACAAAAAACCAAACCCGTAGGTTGGCGTTGAGGTACGAAACCCAACACCAAAGCCCAAACCACCCCCATAAACAAACCAAACCAAAAATCCAAACCAACCGATAAACCAACCAACCCCAAACCCCGCAAATGTTGGGCTTCGCTCCGCTCCGCACCAACCTACATTGGTATTCCAAACGAAACCCAAATCAAAACCTAAAAATAACTTAAACATGGATTGTCGCCTACGCGGCAATGACGAGTTGCTTGGGGCTACTCTGTCGTTCGGTATCATGGCAGAATTGATATTGAAGTATGGCGATACATGCAAAGCAATAATATATAGCCACAGTATGTGCAAATTGTGTATACTGCTAATGCGTGCGTACACGCAAATAATTTAACTTTTGATTTAGAAAAAACGGTATTAGACTAATGGAGGAAAAACAGCAAAAAAAATTAAGCACTTCATCTTTAACAAAGTTTGAAAATTTTGTAATATTTCAGACTAAAGATGGCAAAGTAAATATTGATGTATATTTTCAAAATGACACACTATGGTTAACTCAAAAATTACTTGCTAAATTGTTTGAAAAAGGGCGTTCTACTATAACGGAACATTTAAAAAACATATTTAATGATAATGAATTAGATGAAAGTTCAGTATGTCGGGAATTCCGACATACTGCCAATGATGATAAAAGCTATACTACAAAATATTATAACCTACGAGCAATAACGGCAGTTGGTTATCGAGTAAATTCACACAGAGCGATTGAATTTCGTAAATGGGCAACTGAAATACTGCACGAATACATCATTAAAGGTTTTGCCATGGATGATGAGCGTCTAAAACAAGCCAAACATTTTGGGGTGGATTATTTTGATGAAATGTTGGAGCGAATCAGAGAAATTCGTTTGAGTGAAAGAAGGTTGTATCAAAAAATAACAGATATATATGCCTTATCAGCCGATTATGATAACAAATCTGACATAACAAAATATTTTTTTGCCACAGTTCAAAATAAATTACATTGGTCAATAGCCGGCAAAACGGCTGCTGAAACTATTTATACTGAAGCAGATGCCAGCAAAGTTTATATGGGTTTAAAAACTTGGAAAAAATCACCAGATGGTAAAATCTTAAAAAGTGACGTAAGCATTGCCAAAAACTACCTAAATGAAGAGCATTTAAAGTTACTACAAAGAATAGTAGCTTCCTATTTGGATTTAGCCGAAAGTAGAGCTAAAAACAGAACCATCATGAATATGAAAGATTGGGACAGGTTTTTAGTGCAGTTTTTAGAGTTGGCGGATTATCCAATTTTGAAAGACAAAGGAAAAGTTTCAATGCTGGAAGCAAAACTAAAAGCCGAAAGTGAATATGAAAAATTTAGAATAATACAAGATAAAAATTATATTTCTGACTTTGACCGAGCAATCAAACAATTCGAAAAAAAGACGAAAAAAAAGGACTAATGGAAAAGCACAATACATATAAAGATAGCGGAATTGAATGGATTTATGGCATGAGATACATTAACATGGATTACCCTCCACCCAACAAATAACCAACCCCAAACCCCGCGAATGTTGGGCTTCGCTCCGCTCTGCACCAACCTACGATAAAGAATTAACAATAAACAATAAATTAAACTATAAATAAACAATAAATTAACATTCTCTTCTGTATAATGTGCAACTAAGATACTATATTTGAGAATTAACCATGAAAAAATACACATTAATACTATTATTAATCATTTCAACGACTTATGCATTTATCGCTTTTGGTAAGGATTTAATCGTTACTTTGAGCAATAATGACGTTATTTCTATTCCGCTAGAGCCTGGCTCAAAGTTGGATGTCGTCTCTACATCAGGGATAGGAGTGAATGAAGGTGATGTAACCGTAACTGTCAGCGATACAGGTTTAGATTTATGTGAAAGAATCAAAGCAGTAGATGCCACGGTTACTTGTACTGGTGGCACCGGCACAGCCCCAACTATTACCAGCTTCACAGCATCACCAACTTCAATAACATCTGGTGGCAACGTAACCCTTACTTGGGTACTGGCAAATGATGCTGTTTCATGTGTAAAGACAACAACATCAGGCTCAACAGGTAACTGGTCAGGTACCATCACCGGTTCACAAGTGACAAATGGTTCACACTCACAGCTCATATCAAACATAACATCAAACTCTACTTATAGATTACAATGTACTAATAGCAATGGCTCTTCTCTACTCAAGACTGCATCTGTAAATATTGCCACCTCTGCTAGTTGCACCAGCCAGCCACCACCACCAAGCCCAATCATAGAAGATACAACAATATTGTCTAGTGGTGGCGGTCCCGGGCAGTCTTATAACGGCACTTATATAGGCATGTTCCCTGGTTCAGGTGCTACAGCGTGGCCAGGCTCATCAGCACAATCGTTAAGCCTAACAATTCATCGAGATGAATACGTAGCAGCGCAATTTAATAGTGGCAATACAGATTATACTGGAAATTTAGTGCTAGTTCCAGTTACTGGTGATGAGGGTCCAGCTTCCTTTGGTACAACTTGGGTAATAAGTGAATGTCCTGGTGACTTTAACACGCATCTCGGGCAGTCTGCTTGTAAAAGTACATCGACACTCAGGTGGAGTACTGAAGGTACAGATGGTTCGGCTCGTTGTCAGCTAGACAAAAACAAAACCTATTATCTCAATATTATTCATTCGTGGAACACAGCAAGTGATTATGCTTCCAAATGTTCAAGTGCTTATTGTGGTCTTTTAGGTTCTAATACTTTTAACTAAAAGCGTGATGATAAAATTTATTATATTGCCACTTTTATTGGCTAGTCAAACATTGTTAGCATCATCACCATTATCAACAACACTTGTCTCTCAAGGGGGGGCAAGTGTGACGCTAGATGATATGGATGGCTTTGCTTATAAAATCCCCAAGGATAAAAGAAATGGTTTTTTTTACTCCATACCGAGGATAGACAAAGCACTCTCGACATTACTTAAGATGAAGCATATTGTAAATTATGCAAATAGCAACAACTTACTAGACACTCAGCTCATTAAGCAAAATGTACAAAGCAAACTGCTGAACTTAGCTCCAGTTGATACTACAGAGCTAGACTCTATGCAGCAGCAACAAGACTACAGCAAGTATGTTCGCTATCTTGAGCTAATTGAGAGCTACAAACAATTTAAAGGGGTCATTAAAGGCTCCATAAAACCAGAGGATGTAGAAGAGCTTGCTTATGAAAAATACATCACCAATAAATCCGTGTATGTATCAAAAGAATCAAGAGATTTGCAAGTGCTTTCAGTTGTTTTTAATGACGAAAACAGACAACAACAGAAAATTAAAGCAGAAAAAATCCTAAAAGAAATAACTAAAAGCAAGGCAGGTTTTAAAGACTATGCAATGACCAAGCTAGTAGATCAAGTCGATGTGGAGTTAAGCCTAGAGATGAAAGGCTTCCATAACAACCCTGACTATGGAGAGTTATCAAGGTTGGTCTATAAGCAGAAGCAAACAGGCATCATAAAAAAGCCAGTTGAGTTCAACTCAAGATTTAGTATTGTTAATGTATTGAATATTAACCCCAGCAAACAACTAAGCTTTGATGAGGTGAAAAAATACATTATTGAGGATTTAGCCAAGCAAAAAGGCAAGGAAAGATTTTCAGAAATATTATTGAAAATAACCCAAGACCCAATAAATATTGATAAAGAAGTCTTTGAGTTTATTAAGCAAAGATATACTACCAAACCACAAAAGACCGTTGATTAAAACAGCATTTATTTTTAATAATATACAGCTACTAAGTTACTTTTTTAAAAGGGAATTAAAAGGTAAATATTTGGGTAACATAACAGGCATGTCTTGGGCATATATTCAGCCTGTTATTACCTTATTGATTTACTGGTTTGTCTTTGGTGTTGTTTTTAAGCAAAGAGTGCATGAAAATCCAAACATAGAGTTTATTGTCTACTTAGCCATCGGCTTTTGGCCTTGGGTTACATTTTCTGAAGCCGTGCTTAAATCAATAAAAGTAATCGAAGAGAGTTCTGACTTGCTTGGAAAGGTGAACATGGACTTCAAAACACCAGTCCTTGCATCAGTTTCGGCAACATTTGTTATCAACTTAATAGGTTATATTGCCGTTTTAGTTATTTTATTTTTATTTGCTGGAGAGTTTAACCATAAGGGCATTTTACTTTTAATATTCCCTATTGTTACTCTTTATATATTTGCACTAAGCCTTGCTTTTATTTTTTCGTCCATCCAAATTTTTATTAAAGACACCAACCAGATTGTCGGCACAGTCATGACCCTTTGGTTTTTTTTGACACCAATTCTCTATTCGGAATCAATCTTGCCAGAAAAATACCAATATTATATTCAGTTTAACCCCTTATATATACCAATAAGCTTCATCCATAAAGCTATACTTACGCAGGGAGATTTACCTTGGTTAGGTCTGTTTACATTGTCTATGGTATTTATGTTTATGCTTTACTTGTCAATAAAGTTATTTAATAAATTAGCAAAGAGTTTTGTTGATTTCAAATAAGTGAGACCTTTGCATAACTATATGACGAAAGAAAAAATAGAGTAAATTTGCCAAATTGAGGCGGAAATCGCAGGTAATAGCTGGCTATTGACCAGATTTTCAACGAAAAGTTTGGTGAATTTAATCATTTTTTACTCGCCATTATAGTTATGCAAAGGTCTCTAAGTAAAAATGTAGAGTTTTATAGACTATAATCTGGATACTTGCTTATTAATAAATCAATGTATTCTGACTCTTTAGCAGTATCACCTTGTTTTCTTGCTGCATCAATCGCCTTAATAATATCTTCAGGTGTTTTGAAAAATAGTGCTTGATACATTGCTTTTTGACTCGCATCGCGTTGTTTTTGCATTCTTTCTTTTAAGGGTAGCTCGGAGTAGCTAGAGTTTGTTGCTTCGATATCATCAGGGGTAATATCATCCGAGGCATTTGTTGTGGCTACAGTTGCTTTTTTTGTATCATTTTTGTGTTCTGTTCTTTCTTTAAAGTTAGCTTTTGGCTCGATTTGTTGTGTAGGAACAGTAACTTGTTCGGAGTTGTCAACGGATGTATATTTGTATATAGCTGTAACTATAAAAATTGTAACTGCGATAAGGATTAAATATTTTAAAAATTTAGGCTGATTATTCATAATTATATTTGGAAATGTAAGTTTAGGGTTGGTTAGAGTTCTATAAATTAGCAAAGTTTCATATTTTAATAAAATTTAAAGATTTATACTATAAATATAATTATAATAGTTATTAATAATAACCAAGTTTGATAAAACAATTGAGTAACTTAATTCTAGCACGAAACATTTCTAAAAGCTACCCCAACATAAATACGGCCACTCAGAGGCTAAAGTCCTTGCTATCACTGCTATTCAACAAAGATAAATACGACCAAACTTTTGTATTAAAAGACATAGATTTAGAAATAAAAGCAGGTGAATCTTTTGCGATTATAGGCAAAAATGGTGCAGGCAAAAGTACTTTACTCAAAATAATTAGTGGCGTTATCAACCCGACTACAGGAACAGTAAAAGTTAACGGCAGAATAGGGGCGTTACTTGAGCTTGGCAGTGGCTTTCATCCAGAGTATACAGGCAGAGAAAATCTTAAAATGTCAGCAGCTTTAGCTGGAATGGATGATAAGTATTTAAAGGAAAACCTTGAAAAAATGATTAAGTTTGCCGATATTGGAGACTATATTGATCATCCTGTTAAGAATTATTCATCAGGAATGGTGGTCAGATTAGGTTTTTCTGTTGTGACAGTAACTAATCCTGATTTACTCATTACCGATGAGGTGTTAGCTGTTGGTGATGCAGACTTTCAACGCAAGTGTATCGCTTGGATAGATAGTTATTTAAAAAAAGGTGGCACTTTATTATTGGTATCTCACAGCATCTATCATGTACAAAAAATGTGTAAAAATGCTATCTGGTTAGAGAATGGAAAAATTAAGAAACAAGGCAATGCATTTGCAATTTCTCAAGAGTATCAAAGCCATTATGAAAAGAAAAAAGATGGGGTTAAAATCAGTGGAGATAAAGACACTGCAAATTATCATGTAATGTCGATTAAATTGCTTAATGATGAAGAAGATGAGATAACCTTAGTAGGTACTAACCAGGATATAACGGTTAAAGTACAGGTTTTCTCGCCAGATAATAGACCTCCTGGTCTAACTATAGGTATTGTTAGAAAGGATATTCCTGTCTATGGGACAATATCATATAACCATAATGCTATACCAAAAAAAATAAAAGACCATGTCTTTGAGTTCACTATCAAATATAGCAATTTCAAATTATTATCCTCCGATTATGAGTTTAAAGCCCATGCGATGGATCCTGAGTGTTTGCGGTTAATGGATGAAGAGTCAAAGGAGTTTCGGGTGCACTCAAATTCGACAGATTTGGGAGTTGTTGTTTTGGATACACAGTGGAGTTAGCATGTGTCAAATTGATATAGTTGTTCCTATATACAATGCTTATAATTGCGTGAAAGATTGTTTGACAAGTCTAGCACAGCACCAGAAACTAGCAGAAAACATTTACTTGCTTGATGATTGTTCGACCGATGTCAGAATAAAGCCGCTGTTACAGCGATTTGCGGATGAAAACAATTGGAGCGTCCTTTATCAATCTGAAAATAAAGGTTTTGTAAAAACTGCCAATCAAGGATTAAAACTAAGTAAAAACAATACTGTTTTACTTAACTCTGACACTGTCGTTTGCCAGTATTGGTTGCATGGGTTTAAACAGTGTCTTGAGAGTGTTGCAGATTTAGCAACAGCTACAGCATGGTCAAACAATGCTGAGATATGTTCTTTTCCTGAATTTTTAAAAAACAATATTATCCCTAAAGATATAAATAAATTTTCTCAAAAGCTTTATAAAAACTATAGCCCTGTTTACCCAGAGATTCCTACCGCTGTTGGATTTTGTATGTTAATAACAAAGCGAGCAAAAAAAGTTGTAGGTTATTTAGATGAAAAACAATTTGGTCATGGATATGGAGAGGAAAATGATTATTCGTTACGTGCCACAAAAGCAGGTTTAAATAATATTGTTTGTGATAATATCTATGTTGTACATGTTGGTAATCAGTCATTTAGTGATTTAGGAATTAAGCCGGATGAAAATAGTATGAAACGACTATTAGAAAAACATCCTGACTATTTAAAATTAATTCATGAGTTTATTGACAATGACCCTTTAGCAGAAGTTCGTATGGAAATTCTAAAGAAGATTAGTCAAGATTAGTGGTGTAATTTAGCCTTTTTGGGTAAAATCGATGCACTTTTAAAACAATAAATATTTATGGAATTTGAATTTGATTTCGGTGCAAAAACCTTAGCCCAGGGTGTTCAGAAAAATACAAAAAAATATGCATCAGTAGCAGGGGTAGCTTTTCCCCTGTCCGCTGAAGAGCTTGTCTTCATGAATAAAGAAACAGGTGAAAACCATGTGATGACAGATAAAGTGTTATTTGCCCTAAGTCTTTGCCAACAATTTAAACCACTTGACCAACATATCATTACGATAGGTCAAAACATTCCAGAACTGCAAAACCAAGTACAAGCCATCCAAACGGTGGTTGACTTTTTGGTGAAAAACAAGCTGCTATTAGAAGATAAAGAGTGGCAGTCACAATTGTCACAGTCCTCACAGCAAATAAAAGTTGCAAATGCAGGCATAGTCATCCGCACATTTGAAAAGCCTGCTTTGTTAAATCGTTTGTTAGAATCTTTGCAAAAATATCAGTTAAAACATAAGCAAAAGTTTTCTGTTCAAGTTTACTGTGGCACAACATCAGAAAAAACTGAATTAGAAATGGAAGAAGTATGTAAATCCTTTAAGTCTGATATAAGTATTACTTTTTTTGGGCGTGTTTGGCAAGATCAATTTGTTAAAATGCTGATCACGGAGTTCCCAAAAAGAACAGAACAAATAAAATGGCTGTTGAGTCATTCCAGTGAGGAATATTCAGGTGGTAGGATATGGAATCTTGCCTTGTTAAATAATGCAGGGAAAAAGTTCTTATTCTTTGATGATAACTATATATTTGAAGCCAGAATAAAAAATCACGAAATAAACGAAATAAATTTAAACAACAATTCAGATTTGAATGTAGGATTTTCACTAAATTTGACTGATATAAAACAGAACTCTAAAAAGTATGATGAAGATGTTTTATCTCAGATGATTAATAGTTGCGGGCAAACCACTGGAAACTGGCTTTCAACAAAGCAAATAGAATATTCGCCGATTGACAATTTAACCTTACTGGATTTACAAAGAATTGCCTCAACCTCATTAATTAAAACGGTTGGAAGTGGTAGCTGGGGCAGTCCTCGCTCAGAGCAAAATTATTGGTTGTATTATTTAGAGGGTGACCAAAAACAAGCGTTTTGGGAATCACGTGAAGTTTACTTGGATAATATAGAGGCTTCAAACTTGATGCATTATTCAAATGACTATGAGTTTTTGTCAATCGGTAGATTTTTACCGTCAGCCATTGATAATTCAACCATGACTCCTTTTGCCATGCCAACAGACACATTGGAGGATTATTTTTTTAATGCCGTATCACTATACTGTTACCCCAGCCAAGTTTCAATGCAATGCCCATTCATGTTGGGGCATATTCAGTCAGAGAAAAAAGACCGTTCTGCCTCAAATCACCTAGCAAGAACACCAAACTTCAACAAGTTTTTGGCAGATTATGCCTTAACATTAGTAGAGGTAACAGAAGCTCAGGATCCTGCTTTGCGAATGAAAACTCTTTCAGATTATGTTTTAGGCTTGTCAAATTCATCAGATGAGACGGTGCATAATCGCCTTAAAGAATATCTGTCACAAATTCGATCAGATATTGTCTTGAATATGCAAACACAAATGGCACAATCTCCAGATGCACCGGTGTATTGGCAGGCGGATGTTAGAGAAATAGTTGAAGCCAATGGTAAAGCACTGATTCAAAATAAGCCTCCGATTTTAGATGGTTGGCAGCAAACAATGAATGCACAAGCATGTGTTGAAAAGGCACGAAGTGAATTAAAACAAGCAGCACAAGCTATGGACTTATGGCCAAAGTTGTGGGAATTCTGCAAAATCAGTCAATAATGAACTCTTGTGCTGTTATTATCGTCAACTACAATACTGGGAAATTATTGTCTCAAGTCATAAAGCGTGTATTAAAAGCGAAAGGTGTTGATGAAATTATTATTGTAGATAATAACTCGACCGATAACAGCATGGAGCTATTACCCGATAACCCCAAAGTTATAAAGTACTTTAGAAAAACTAATGCAGGCTTTGCCAGTAGTTGTAATTATGGTGCTAAACGTGCCCAATCTGATTTTCTCTTGTTTCTTAATCCTGATTGCTTGGTTCAAGAAGATAGTATAGTTAACACACTAAATTCTTTTAAGTATAAGCAAAACATTGGTATGGTTGGAGTATGGGTAAAAAATCCTGATGGCACTGAACAAAGAGCGACACGTCGTCGCCTACCAACTTTATGGCGGGCAATAAAAACCTACTCGAAGTTAGAAAATTTTGCTAAGTTTTGTAGTTGTTTTACTGGAGTAAATTTGAATCACTTACCTATTTCTAAAAAAATCCAACAAGTAGAGGCGGTATCGGGAGCTTATGTTTTTATCAAAACTGCAGTGTTTAATGAGGTTGGTGGGTTTGATGAAGATTTTTTCATGCACTTTGAGGATTTAGATCTATGTAAACGCACCAGTGACGCAGGCTACAATATTTTATTAAACCCGCAAATAGAGGTCGTTCACCACCAAGGTACATCAAGCCAAAGTAATAGCCATGTTAGTGAATATAAAAAACAAAGCCTGCAAAGATATTTTCACAAGCATTGTTCTGTTTTTTCGTATCATGTGATAAAAATCACCAGTCACTTTCTTTAGTTATTTAATTTCAATTGGTAATTCTCCAGTAATAGTTGATCATCGTTGGACCAAAATTCTCTTGCTTTGGGTTTTAATTCTTGCATGAGTATAGTTGCATTGAAGAAGTCTTCCTGATAGGCAAAATACTTGGCACGAAATTTTAATATTGGATAATCAAAGGTTGATATTTCTTGAACACGATTAATGGTTTTTAAATAACTATCCATATCATTTTGCCATTGTAACTCTAAGATTTCATAACCAATATAACTGGCATATAATAAATGGTTGTTACTAATGTAGTAATCCATTAGTTTTTGTAGCATTGAAATAGCTTTATTACTGTAACCCTCAGCAGCAAAAATATGTGCCTCTATACGTTGCAAATGGTGGCTCATCGATTGTGTTAAAAGAGGGTATAAGTTTAAATAGTTATTCATTTTTTTCCGAGAGACTACAGCACTGTCTGCTAGAGCCGATAGAAACATATCAATGGCAACAATATATTCAGCATGAGCAGGGTGGTCTGCAGGGTTTACCTTAACAATATCTAACATTTGAGTAACCGTATGCCTTGCATCATCAAAATTTTTATAAGAAATTTGTAACTCTGCTTGAATAATTAAAGCCATTATTTTAGCCTCTATATTATCGTAGGTAATACTTAACGAATACAATTTATCAATTTGAATTTTGGATTTGTTTAAGTACCCTTGTTCATAAAGATTTCGAGCCTTAGATGTATAATAATGCGCCAAAATAATCGGTGAATCAACATGATCTAGCCATTTTTCAGCTTTTTCTAAAGCCAATAATGATTGCCCTGTCTCAGCAAGGTCATTATAGATGTTGCTTTTTACTCTATAACTAGAAACTAAACCACTATAGTGTTGTAACCTTTGATATTGCTCTATTGCCGTTTCAATATAGTTTTTGGCCCCATCATAATTGAATAAATGTTGACTTACTATTGCAAGATTGTGATTAATTTGTGCAATAAGGCTTGGCAAAGGGTTATATTTCTCAACAAGTTCTAATTGTTTTTTGATGATTTTCATTGTTTTGGTGCTAATGCCTTGTCTATCTTGAATTAAGGCTTTATTAGAAAGCGATACTATAACAGCTTTCATGTCACTTACTTGATTCGAAATCTCTATTGATTTATTTAAATAAGTCTCAGCATCTTCGAGCTTGTTCATGTATATTAAAGTGCGTGCCTTGACATTGTATAAATCATTTAAATAGTAATCATCAAAAGTATTTAAGTTTTCAATGGTTTTAGATATTGCTAATGATTTTTGAAAATTCCCTAATTCTGCCTCAACTTCAGCTAATAATAACCATGCAGGGAAGAAAGATTTATTCTGGGAGACAGCAGTTTGTAAAAATTGAGTAGCTTTATTAAGCTCCCTGCTTCTAGCTGCTGCCAAACCCCTTAGATAACTTTCCAAAATAAAGTCAGAAATTTTAGCAATACGCTCTGAATCAGCAAAGACAACACCTGAGGTAATATTGAGTTGCTGTATTGCCCATACATCAATTTTTTCAAATAAACTGGTAAGTGTTGTGGCTTGTATCTCGTTATTGGCTAAAACTCCGTGTTTATTTCTAAGGGTAACTTGAGAAATAAAGTTATTCTTTTGTTTGATGTTTTTAACAATTAGAGAAAAGTCAATATTCTCTGCCTGGGATAACTGTAGGGCTAAAACATTGATCTTATCCTGTTTAAACCAATCTGCTTGGGGGTTGATCGAATCAATTTCATCGTGTTGCTGTAGTAATTCTGACAAATAATTCAAGCCACCAATATCCAACCATTCGTTAGTTTTCTCAGCAGGAATAATGGCAATATTTATGAGTTTCTTAGTAGTTTTTAGTGGCACAATATCGACTATCTTGGCATTAATCGCACTGCCTAGTCTTGGTTGACTGAAATAGTGATAAAACAAAAAACTTGCAGCCATTACAATAACTATTACAACAACACTAGAGATGATAGTTTTCTGGTTAAACCTATGAGAGCTAAACTCCTCTGATTTATTGTCAGTTACTTCAATATTCACTGCCAACCGAATACCTACACCTCTAACTGTTTCAATAATAGACTTGTTACAATCAGGGGCATCAAATGTATTTCTTAATCGGGAAATTTGCTTGTTGAGAGCAGAGTCAGTAATAAATTGATTAGGCCAAACTGCGGCTAATAATTCATCTTTCGTGATTAATTCGCCCTGTCTTTGTAACAAAAACAAAAGCATATCAAAGCTCTTTTTGGTTAAATCAATGGCTCGTGAATTTTTACTTATAGATCGTTGTTGTGGGTCTATTTCAAAACTTAAGAAACGATAAATTTTATTCGTGTTAATGATTACTATCCTCTTAAACCACTATATTTTGGCATTTATCAACCATTGGTTGATTGAAATTCCTTTAATTGTCCTGTAAATGTCAAGTAAAGTCAAACCCTAATTCTTAAAATGAGTTCTGAAATTAAGTTGATTTCTAAAAGAAAATGTAACTGATTTGTTCGGTTATTACAACGTAAACAGTTACACAATTGGGGTATAAATTATATCCCTCTATATTAAATAAATGGAGGACAAAAATGATGAATACTTCATCCTGCCTAAATAAAAAGAAAATATTATATTTAATAATCTTAAGTATTTTTTTAATCACTACTCAAGCAAGTGGCATACCTGACTATGTAATAGACAATTATGTTATCTCAAGTGGTGGCAATGTAAGTTCAAATGGCGATTATAGCGTACAGGGCAGTATTGGGCAGCCTGTAACAGCCACTTCAAGTAGTGCTAACTATAAGATGCAAAGTGGTTTTTGGCATGAAATACCAGAACTCGTAGAAGAGATATTTAAAGACAGTTTTGAATAATAATTATAGAGGAAAAAAACAATGAAAAAATTTAATTTAATAACACTATTATTTTTAGTAGTAAGTTTCACCATTTTAGCAGTCCCAGTCGGTAGTAAGTTTAGTTACCAAGGGCAATTACAGGAAGCGGGTTCATCTGTATCAGGAGTTTATGACATGATATTTTCCTTGCACAACGACTCTGGCAGCACTACAGCTATAACTTTTAATGAAATAAATGATGTTGTAGTAACAAGCGGCCTATTCAGTGTGGAACTTGATTTTGGAGACCTTCCTTTTGATGGTCAAGAGTATTATTTAGAGATAAAAGTAAAGCAGGATTTAGCCTTGGCATTTTCTCTTTTAGTACCTATGCAAAGAATAAATACAGTTCCCTATGCTATTCAATCTGCCTTTGTAGAAAACAGCTCTTCTGCTTGGATTGATGCATTTAGTGGCATTCAACATAATGGTGAAGTGGTAATAGGAAATCTTGTTGCAGATGCAGGAGATACAGTGCAAATTGTATCTGATGCAGGAGATTCTCCTTTAAGAGTCATTGTTGATACTGTTGGCACTAGGTTTAGGGTTAGTAAAAATGGCGGTGTTGGTGTTGGTAATAATTATAATGATTCTCAAATACCTGATAATGGCTTGCTGGTCAGAGGACAAGCTAGCCAACAATTGAGTTCTCATGGTTTTGTGAAAGCAGGAACTTTCATAGAGTGTGGCGCAGGGATTAGTAGTGGTTCAGTTAGGTATTTTAATAATGTCGATAGCAGTGGCGACTTTTCCACCAGCCCTACTGGTGCAGGTGGTAATTGTATAATAACAACACCCTTTGATATATCTAATGTTTTTTATGTTGTTAGTGCCGAACATCCTGGTGGTCCGTTTGAATCAAGAACAGCCAGTTGCACTTCAGCATCATCAAGTACTTTGGCTTGTCAAATAAACCAAGTTAGTTCTGCAGGGGTGACACACCCCAATGGTGTATTACAAATTTTGTTTTACTAACATGCTTTTGAAAACAAAAAAATTATGCGGCTAATACTATTAATATGCCTTTGCCTTCAAATGAACAAAAGTTTTGCACAACAAACTTTATACTCCCATGTGGAATTTCAAGAACTGGGATTAAGTTTTGATATTCCACAAGGATGGAAAGGGCAGTTAACAGATGCAGCAGTTATACTTGGGCACTATCGTCTTGCTGGTTTAATGATTTTAACTGAAAATCAATCACAAACAGCAAAGGATTTGAAAAAACTCGCCATGGAAGGTCTGGCTGATGATGGTGTGCAACTCACTCCTGTTGAAGAATTTGATTTGATTGGAGAAAATCGAGTCGAAGGTTTCTACCAAGGGACTTTTAGTGGTTTTCAAGTCAAGGCCTATGCCATTGGCTTAATCAATGGCATGAATATTGTCATTCTCACCGAAGCCAAGCAATTGACAGGTTCGGTAAAATTTTACCAGGCAAAAGAATTAGATAGTTCAAAATTTTGGAGAAACAGGATTGTTGGCTGACATTAAAGTATTTTAATACCAACACCATGAGTGATGGTGCAGGTGTATCTGAGCAAGTTAGTATCGAACTGTGTGGCAATGGTCAATTCAGTTATTATGCAAATTCTCAAGTTGGTTTTGGTGCCAACAGTGGTGATTTATCAACGGGCAATCAAAAAAGCAATACTGGATATTATGAAATTAAATTTATTGCTAATAATAGCTATTTAGTTTTAACTTTTAGCCAAGGTGATGTCTATGAATATTCTCTTTCAAGCAATACTCAAGGCTATACTTTTTTAGATAAAAATCGATATATTCTTACCTCACTTGAAAGTTGTTATTAAGATAGTTTTTTGTATTTAATGCGATGTGGCTGAGGAATATCACCAAAACGGCGCTTGTAATCTTGCTCGTATTCGGTGTAATTGCCTTCAAAAAACTCCACATGTGATTCGTCTTCAAACGCCAATATGTGTGTGGCAATTCTATCTAAAAACCATCTATCATGAGATATGACCATGACAGAACCGGCAAAATTTAATACTGCCTCTTCCAAGGCGCGTAATGTTTCAACATCTAAATCATTGGTTGGTTCATCAAGTAATAAAACATTGCCACCAGATTTCAAAACTTTGGCTAATTGTAAGCGGTTACGCTCACCACCTGATAAGTTTTTAACTATTTTTTGTTGGTCAGCACCTTTAAAATTAAAACGTGATAACCACGCACGAGTAGGAACGGTGTAGTTACCAATTTTTAAGACTTCTTCACCATCACCGACATCTTGCCACAGTTGTTTGTCATTGCTTAGGTCTTCGCGTGATTGTTTGACATAAGCCAGTTCAACTGTTTCACCAATTTCGACAGAGCCACTATCGGGTTTTTCTGATCCATCAATCATATTAAATAAAGTCGATTTACCCGCTCCATTTGGGCCAATAATACCAACTATAGCCCCTTGAGGAACTTTAAAACTTAAATCGTCAATCAAGTATTTATCACCAAAAGCTTTAGATACATTCTCAAATTCAATAACTTTTTCACCCAACCTTGGACCTTGTGGAATAAAAATTTGATTGGTTTCGTTACGCGATTGAAAATCTTTAGATTGAAGTTCTTCAAAACGTTTTAAGCGAGCTTTTGATTTGGTGCGTTTACCTTTAGCATTGGAGCGAACCCACTCCAATTCGCTTTGTATTACTTTCATGTGTGAAGCTTCTTGGCGCTTTTCTTGAATTAAACGGGCTTCTTTTTGTTCCAACCAAGAAGAGTAATTACCTTCATAAGGAATGCCATGACCACGGTCTAATTCCAAAATCCATTCGGCAACATTGTCAAGGAAGTACCTATCATGGGTTACTGCCACAATTGTGCCCGTAAAATCTGCCAGATATCGCTCAAGCCATGCGACGGTTTCTGCATCCAAGTGATTGGTTGGCTCATCCAATAGCAATATATCAGGGGCAGAGAGCAATAATTTGCACAATGCCACGCGTCTTTTTTCACCACCAGATAATACATTCACAGGCTTGTCCCATTCAGGAAGTCGTAAAGCATCAGCTGCTCGTTCCAATGTTCGGTCTAATTCCCAACCGTTGGCGGCCTCAATTTTATCTTGTAATTCTGCTTGTTTTGCAAGCAAGTCAGTCATCTCATCATCTGACATTTCTTCACCAAATTTTTCAGAAATGGCATCAAACTCATCCAACATACCTTTGACTTCACTCATGCCTAATTCAACATTTTCACGCACGGTTTTTTCTTCATCCAATTCAGGCTCTTGCGATAAATAACCAATCTTAATGCCAGGTTGAGGGCGAGATTCGCCATTAAATTCCTTATCAATACCTGCCATAATGCGAAGAACGGTGGATTTACCCGAGCCATTTAAACCCAAAACGCCAATCTTGGCACCAGGGAAAAAACTAATGGAAATGTCTTTGATAATTTCTTTATTGGGGGGAACCGTCTTACTTACACGGTTCATGGTATAAATGTATTGTGCCATGATTCTCTGCTAATTTTTATTGAATGCTATCTTACAATAATTACAAGCTAAAATCAGAATAACTTAGTTTAAATAAATCCATTGCTAAGATTTTCCTTCTCATTTCTTAATTTAATCATATGTAAAACTGAAGAATGAAAATTGTCTAATACGAAATTTGCCCAAAATTTACCGTACCAATTGAGTTTTGTGGTCATTTTGTAACTAGTGGTTAACGATAAATAGGTTTGCCCTTGGTATTCTGATAAATAATAATAACCAGATTTGACGTTCAAGAACTGATCGCCAACAGTGATGTGGGTGTCAAGTTCTGCTATTTTCAAGGGCTTTTCCTTCTCTGAAGTATTTTTTTGGTATTTCGTGATAAGATAATGATGCACTTAAATCAAATCTCTAGAAAGTACCTATGTTTGGATTCTTCAAGAAAAAACCTTTAATAAAAAGAGAAGATAAGGAATTTCAAATTGCAACTTTTCGTTGGTTAATGAAGAATTGTGATGGTGAATATTTCATCAAACACACGCAACTTATTTGTCCTTCAAGTGAATTTTTTCCAATTACAATAACAAAAAAAGATACGACTATTAAAGATATATTCCATCAAGTTCAAGTTTTGGCAGGAATGGAGCATTGGCAATGTAAACTTCAAAAACAAGAAAAGGATATTAATCCAAATATTGCCCCTACCTTAACAGTCAAAAACAGCCCTTCGAATCCCCTAGGTACCTTTGATGATAGCAACACTAAAAACATCATTATTTCTTACAATCCTAGGTTGTCAACAGATCCTATAAATCTTGTAGCTACTTTTGCACATGAACTCGCACATTATTTAACTGGCGGAATCGAAAAAGAACCTCCCGGTGGATGGGATAACTGGGAGTTCGCAACCGACATCGCTGCAACTTTTTTAGGATTTGGTATATTTCAAGTAAATTCAGCTTTTAACTTTAAACAATTTACTGATGGAGAAACGCAGGGATGGGAAAGTAGTCGGAATGGATATTTAAGTCAAAATGAACACATTTATGCTTTGGCTATATTTTTATTATTAAAAAAAATACCATCAAAAGAAGCCAAACAGTATATAAAGCCTCATCTAAAGAACACTTTAGACAAGGCGATAAATGAAATCAAGGATGATGATACAATAATAAAAATACTTTCTTAATACGGTTGATCATCTCCGCTGTAGTTGATTATTTCAGCATTTTCTATTTCATCATCTACCTCAACGCTGTCGTGGACATAAAGTTTGACTTCGCGTTCAAATTCTAAATTACCGTTGATTTCTGCATTTTTACCAAGAACAATTTTTGGTGCTTTGTTTTTGGAGCTACTAAACCAACCACTGTTGGGTTTGTGTACGATGATGTCATCAACGCTAGAGCCTTTTAATAAGTAGATGTTACCGTTTACAGTTTCAATGTCACCTTTAATCTCTGAGTGATAAACTTTAATACTGCCATTAACTGTTTCCACATTTTCATGAATAACACAGCCAGAATTAGTTGTGATTGAGCCGTTAACTGTTTCGACATTTTCTTCGATGTCACAATTGTCGCCTAATTTAATCGAACCATTAACCGTCTCTGCTGATTCTGCTTTGACATTTTCCGCAAATGTTACACTGCCATTAACAGTGCTTGCTTCTCCAACTTGGCTATCGGATGATACTCTAACTGAGCCATTAACAGTGGATAAATCACCTACATTAGCATTGTGTCCAACTTTGATGCTACCGTTGACAGTATCGTAATCTTTGTTAGGGGCATTTGTGCCATCTTCAACAGATTTGCTACCGAGAAATCCAGCACAGGCAGTCAGTGAAAATAATGAGCCTATAATGATGAGTTTGTATTTTTTCATGGTGTTACCTTTTGTTATGTCTTGTTACTTAAACGAATACTATTTAATAATGTTACAAAAAAAATGGCAACTGTAAAAGTTGCCATTTTTTCATAGTCTAAATTAAAAGCCTTAAGCTTGCATTTGAGTTTTGAGCTTTTTCAAGGCAACGGCTTCAAGTTGTCTAATGCGCTCAGCAGAGACGCCGTATTTTGCTGCTAATTGGTGCAAAGTGGCTTTTTTATCTTGTAACCAACGGCTTTCAATAATATCTAAACTGCGTTCATCAAGTTTATCTAAGCCTTTAAACAATAAGTTGTGATTTTTATCATCACGTGTCTCTTTTTCAAGTACGTCTTCAGGTGTTGGTGATGAGTTGGTCAACCATGCTTGAGGAGAAAATGTATTGTCCTCATCATTTTCATCCATTGGTAAATCAAAGCAGACATCTTGACCGTGAAGACGCGATTCCATTTCGACCACTACTTCTGGTTTGACATCTAAATCTTTTGCGATTTTAGCAATTTCAGGACCTCGTAACCAACCAAGACGTTTTTTATTTTTACGCAAGTTGAAAAATAATTTACGGTGTGCTTTAGTCGTAGCAACTTTAAGTATACGCCAGTTCTTTAGAATATATTCGTGAATTTCAGCACGAATCCAATGCACTGCGAACGAAACTAAGCGAACTTTATGTGAAGGGTCAAAGCGTTTAACAGCTTTCATTAAGCCAATATTACCTTCTTGAATAAGGTCACCTACAGGTAAACCATAACCTGCATACGAGCGCGCCACATAGACGACAAAACGTAAATGTGATGTGACTAAACGGTGGGCCGCTTCAAAATCGTTGTCCTCAAATACCTTAAGTCCAAGTTCGATTTCTTCTTCTCGTGATAAAATTGCAATTTGATTGACGGCACTGATATAGCTTTCTAAAGATCCAGAAAGTGCTGGAATTTTAGCCATAGCTTTAGTTTTTGAGTTGTCTTTATTTAAATCTTTGTTCATTTTATTACTCCTAGTTATTCCCGAAAAATCGGCAAATAAATGTGTTATATAAAAATCTGTCCTTCCTATGAAGCAACAGAGATGTGGATTATATACTATGACAAGTATTTAAAGCAATAGTTCAAAAGTCATGTTGTTAATTTATTGATTAATATCACACAAACAGTGAGCATATTGCGTTAATTCGCCTTGTTTGGCATGAGTGACTAATTCCAATGATTTCTCAAGTGGAGAAAGTATCTTTTCAATCAACATATGTTGTTTTGGCAGGAGGTCAATATCAAAATTGTCACTGACTTGTGCCAGTGTTGACATTAAGAACTGCTGGGTTGCACTTAACTCAGGTTCAATCCATGTCAAATCATAATCATTATCAATACTTGCCTTATTTGCGGCATCGGCTATGGCATCAGATAAGGTGCCAATTTCGTCAATTAAGCCAAACTCTTTGGCTTGTTTAGCTGTCCATACTCGACCTCGTGCAATACTATCAACCAATTCAATATCCATATTTCGTGCCATGGCAACAGATGAAATAAACTGTTGATAACCATGATCAATATTGGATTGAATAAGTTCAGCTAGATTTTCATTAAGCTCTCGATCAGGTCGAAAGGCTCCAGCCCAATCTGATGTGCCTACACCGTCAGTGTGTACGCCAATTTTTGCTAAAGTTTTTGGGTAAGTCATAAACATGCCAAATATCCCGATAGAACCTGTAATAGTGGCATCGGATGCATAAATTTTGTCCGCTGTCATGGAAATCCAATATCCACCTGAGGCGGCAACATTGCCCATGGAAACAACCACAGGTTTGCCTGCAACTTTAATAGCGTCGACTTCACGTCTAATTTGCTCAGATGCAAAAACTGCTCCACCACCAGAATTAACACGTAGTACAACGGCTTTGACTGATTTGTCTAAGCGAGCTTTGCGCAACAAGTTGCTGGTCGAAACACCACCAATACTACCAGCATCTTGCTCACCATTTAAGATGGTTCCTTCGGCAACAATAATGGCGATTTTATTAGGTTTTGGCAAAGATTTTTCTTGGTCAATAACGGTTAAATAATCAATTAATCCGATATTTCTAAAGCCATTGTCATCTTCGCCTTTGGCACTTAAATCTGCAATGTATTTTTCTTTAAAATGTTGGTTTTTGATTTGGTCTATTAAGCCAGCTTTTTTGTACATACTTGCCATATCACCACTGGAATCTTTCAGTAATGTTGCTTGGTCTTCGATGATTTTATTAAAATCGTCAATGCTGATATTTCTTTTGTCAACAATGCCTTGGGTATACGTTTTCCATAAATCATTCATGTAGTGTAAAGAAGCTTCTTTGGCTTCGATTGACATGTCATTACGAATATAGGGTTCGGCAGCTGATTTGTATTCGCCTACACGAAATAAATGCACATCGACTCCAAGTTTGTCTAGACCATCTTTAAAGTAATTACGGTAACTGCCATAGCCCTGGAAAAACATAAAGGCTTGTGGGTCAAGTATTATCTCATCAGCTAAATTAGCAAAATAGTATTGGTTTTGGCTCATGTTTTCGGCTAATGCGATAATAGGTTTTTTGGAAACCTTGCGAAATTTAGCAATGGCATTTTCCAATTCTTTTAAATCAGCTAAACCAATACCCCACATAAAGTCAGGGCTTAGTACTAAAACTGAAATTCGTTCATCAGTAGCGGCTTTTTCGATGGCTTTAACTAAGTCCCGTAATTGCGTTTCAGGTACATCCGAGCCCTGTAGTTGTTGGATAAACTTTTCCGATGGCGTGCCACTGAATTGATTAACTACCATACCAGCTGGCGCAATCACTAAAGCGGTGTTTCTTTTGAGTTCAACCTTATCATTAAAGAAAAGTATTTTCACAAGGAAAAAGAGAATAATTAAGAGGATAAAATGTCTAGTGAAATTTGCCAACTTAACTAAAGTATTGGGAATAAACTCGATGAGTTTTCTTAAAAATGATTTTTGTGTTTGTGTATTCATGGGTTTGATTATAAGTCCTTTAAAAATTTTTACTACCTGTCAATAGTCATATTTAATAGTTCTATGTATTGTTTGACAACTATTTCAGGTTGCACTAAGCCTTTGTCTGTTTCTGCAGGCCAAGCTTTGGCACGTAGTTGGGTTTTCATGGGAGCTGGTACCAATGAGTTGACGCTTACTTTAAAGTCTTCCATTTCTTCTTTGAGAACAGAAGCAAAATGGTTAATACCCGCTTTGGTTGTGCCATAAGCACCCCAATAAGCTTTGGCAACAGTGTCTAAGTTTTCAGTGGTGAAAATAATTGAACCTTGGCTTTTTTTCAATAATGGCAATAAAGATTGGGTCAGAAAAATCGGAGAATTAAGATTTATCTGCATTTCTTGCAACCAGCGAGTGGCTTCATAGTGGGTAAACTCTGTTAAACCACTGAATTCAGCAGCTGTATGCACCAAAGCATCAAGTGAGCCAATATTCTTGTCAATAGTCAGGGCTAGTTGGTAAAAATCATTCGGTGTGGCACCAACCAAGTCCATGGGATAAGCCATCGGTTCTTTGCCACCCTGTTCAATAATTTTATCACACATGATATTTAAGGAACGCGGATTTTTATCTGAAATAATTACATCGGCTTGTTGCTGGCATAATTCTAAGGCAAGAGCAGAGCCAAGTCCGCCACAAGCACCTGTGAGGAATATGGTTTTGTTTTTCAAATTGTTCATGGGCTTATTTTGCCATGAAAAGTTTAAAAATTAATGATAATATTAAAAATAACGTGAAAAATATGATTATATTGTTAATTATTCACGTATATATTGTGAATATCGTGAACACATGACATTATGAAGAAATGGAACAAATACACAAATTACGTAACCGTTACCTTAAAGTTGTTGATGGTAAAGCCTCGCTATTGAAAATGATAGGCGAGAGTGAAATATCAGAACAAGTCTATAACTCCAATGCTATTGAAAACAGTACCTTGAGTTTGGATGAGACCGAAAAAATATTGATGCAAATTGATTTGGACAGGTATATTAATGAAAGAGAGTTGTTTGAAGCCAAAAACCTTGCCCGTGTTGTTGAGTATATTAACAGCAAAGCCTTAGAAAAAAGAATCTCAATAGACTTGATATTATTGCTGCATAAAATGCTTATGAGTAATATTCGCGATGAAATAGCTGGTAGGTTCAGAAATAAAAATGAATGGGTGCGAGTTGCCAATTATATCGCTCCTAATCCAAAAGACATTGTTGATTTGGTTCATGCCATGTTGGTTGAATACCATGTGCGTGATGATTTGCCCATGGTGAAGCGTATTGCTAAGTTTCACTTAACTTTTGAACATATCCATCCTTTTGTTGATGGCAATGGACGTATTGGTCGTTTATTGAATAATTATCTGCTTATTCGAGATAACTATGTGCCGATTAACATCAGGTTTATAGACCGCTCAACTTATTACCAAGCCTTTGGTGAGTTTGATAAAAAAGGCAGCAGTAAAATTATGGAAAAAATAGTCAAACACGCCTTGTGTGCTAGTTACCATAAGCGATTAGCCTACATGGAAGACAAAAAAACTATCAAACTTGCCGAATTTGCCAAGACATCAAAATATTCTCATTCAAACCTGCTCAATAAAGCCAACCGCCAAAGCATAGAAGCTTTTATGGAAAAAGGGGTTTGGATGATTGGTGTTTAGTGCTTTATTTAGCGTTGTCAATCATTTGAATCAATGACTGTTCAACACCTTGGGCAATTGCTACTAAACCACTTTTATTCGATAAACTACTCAACATTTTTTCAGGCTTAATCATACCAATAAAAGTTTCATCGTTTTCTGTGTAAACTGAAATGCGGCAGGGTAACGCCATGTTTAACTGCATATCTTGTGACATAACCTGCGCTGCTATTTTTGGATTGCAGACTTCTAATACATTGCAGTTCTCAGCAAACTCGACACCTTTGCTGCGCAAAGTTTTGCCAATATTGTGAATATGTAAAACACCAAATCCTCCATCGGCGACACATTTTTCTAAATCGCTTGTTGCGGTAGTGAAATCTTTATTTGTTTTAACTTTGTAGTACATAAATGCCTCTTATTTGTTTTGTTTATTGTCATCTAATGTTGCTTCGATGACATATTGGGTACGCTGTTGCCAATACTTTGGTCCTGGAGCGCCAGATCATTGGGTGTTGGTAAATTTTCTTCAAGTTGGCGGAATTTATCGTTGGTGTCATACAAAGTTTCTGCATTGCTTATAAGTGAAATAAACAGGAAACAAGTGAAAAAAAGAGGTGGTGATTTTTTAAACATAATTAATCCAAAATATACCGTTCCAATATCAGAACATAAGAAAGTTATGCTATGATAATACGCTTTATTTAAAAATCGAAGTAGAAAAGCTAAAAGAGGGTAATTTATACATGAGTACATCAACAAATGATTTAAACAACAAGCTAGGCGCAGGTGCAACGGGCACAGTCCTAGACCATCCAGCAGGATTATTTATCCTGTTTTTTACCGAAATGTGGGAGCGTTTTAGTTTTTATGGAATGCGGGCTTTATTGGTTTTATTTCTTGTCAGCGAAATGACAGCAGGTGGATGGGGGTGGTCTCGTGAAGAGGCATTAAAACTATATGGAATCTATACGGGTTTAGTCTATGGTACGCCAATTATTGGTGGTTGGTTGGCTGATAAATTTTTAGGTGCGAGGTTTTCAGTTGTTTTAGGTGCTTTAATAATGACTCTTGGGCATGCTTCTATGGCGATGGAAACTCATTTCTTTTTCTATCTAGGACTTGGTCTAATGGTGGTTGGTAATGGTTTCTTTAAGCCAAACATTTCAACAATTGTGGGTGGTTTATACGATAAAGGCAGTGATAAAAAAGATTCTGCTTACACCATTTTTTATATGGGTGTTAATTCTGGTGCCTTTTTAGGTATCATGCTTTGTGGTTATATTGGTGAAAAAGTGGGTTGGAACTGGGGTTTCGGTTTGGCTGGTATATTTATGTTTGTTGGTATGATGCAGTTTTATTTAGCACAAGGTATATTTGGTAATATCGGTGTTAAACCTAAAGATGTTGTTGACGAAAAAGCGAATGATGATGAAGAAAAAGACCCTGTAATTATTCGTGATAGAATTTTAGTCATTAGTGTACTTGCTTTTTTCACTATTTTCTTCTGGTTTGCCTTTGAGCAAGCAGGCGGTTCTATGACTATTTTTGCCAAAGATTACACGCAAAGATTATTAACAGGAACTACAGCGACTATCTTTACAATTTCTAATTTAATATTAACAATTGGTCCATTGATTATAATTACTTGGGTATTGATTTTGTTATTTAAGCAAACTTTCAAAAAATATGCCTTATCAAATATCATTCTAGGTTCAGGTTTTGCTTTAATTTGGGCACTCACACTTTGGATGCTTTTTCGTGATTTCACCAGTGGTGATTCAGTAGAAGTACCTGCCTCATGGTTTGGAATATTGAATTCATTTTTCATTATTGCATTTGCTCCGTTATTTTCTAAAATGTGGGCATCTAAATATAACCCTTCAGGTCCTGTTAAATTTGCCATTGGTTTGGTATTAGTTGGTGTTGGTTTTGCCTTCCTTGCTTATGGAGCAAGCGGCATCACATCGGGTGCTCAAACGGCGGCTGTTTCTATGTGGTGGTTAATCATCGCATATTGGTTCCATACAATGGGTGAGTTATGTGTTTCTCCAGTTGGACTGTCGTATGTTAGTAAATTAGCGCCTGTGAAATTAATGAGCATGATGTTTGGCATTTGGTTCTTAGCAAATTTAGTTGCTAACTTACTTGCGGGTTACTCTGGTAGTTATATTGATAAAATTGCTGAAGAATACAGTTTATCGACTTTCTTCTTATTATTTACCGCAGTAACAGTTGGGGCAGGTATTGTGATGTTGATGCTCAATCCATTTTTGAAAAAACGTATGCATGGCATACATTAATATATTTCTCAGGAGAAATTAATGACAGATTCTGTTGCAAAACAAGGCGAACTTTGGGGTCATCCTAAGGGTTTGTATGTATGCTTTTTTACTGAAATGTGGGAAAGGTTTTCTTTTTATGGAATGAAGTTTTTATTGGTTCTATACCTTACAAAGTATCATTTATTTACTGACAATATGGGCTTGGATACATTGGGAGCTTATGCGGGCTTGGTTTATTCTTTGCCTTTAATTGGTGGTATGTTGGCAGATAGGTATTTAGGCGAACGCAAGGCAGTTATTTGGGGTGGCATATTATTGGTTTTGGGGCATTTACTGATGGCTTTTGAAGGCTCGGCAGCGACTATTGATGCAGCGGGTAATGTTGTGCGTGATACCAATGCCTTGGATATCTTTTATTTGGCATTGTCACTAATTATTGTAGGGGTTGGTTTTTTAAAGCCTAACATTTCAACAGTTGTTGGCAAACTTTATGAAGAGGGTGACTCTCGCCGAGATTCTGGATTTACCATTTTCTATATGGGCATTAACATCGGTTCAGTTTTGGCAACATTAATATGTACATGGCTTGGTGAAACTTATGGCTGGAAGTATGGGTTTGGTGCAGCAGGCATTGGTATGTTGCTTGGCTTAATTACTTTTATTTATGGACAAAAATATTTAGATGGCAAAGCCGATGCTAAAGATCCTTCAATTGCAAAGCAAACTTTTATTGGTCCAATTAATAAAGAATGGGCAATATATATTGGCTCAATTTTAACCTTAGGTTTTATTTGGGTTTTAGTGAAAAAAGAACCTTGGGTTCACCTAACTCAACAAGTTTTATTAACCGTTGCTATCGCTGGCATCATGTTTTATGCCTTCTTTAAAGTGGATAAAATTAAGCGCGATAGACTTATTGCTTTAATGATATTAATTACATCTACCATCGTATTTTGGGCATTATTTGAACAAGCAGGTGCAAGTATGACTTTGTTTGCGGATCGTGTTGTGGATAGAAATATCATGGGTTTAAACCCAACAGCTGGTCAATTTGGCGCGTTAAATGCTGGGTTTATTGTATTACTTGCTCCTGTTTTTGCCTGGATGTGGGTCAAGCTAGATATGATGAACCTTAATCCAAATATTCCGTTGAAATTTGCCTTTGGTTTATTACAAGCAGGACTTGGTTTTGGTGTATTGGTCTATGGTGCTGGACATCCAAATGAATTGGGTCAAGTCGCTGCCTTTTGGTTGGTGCTTGCCTATTTATTGCATACCACTGGCGAATTAGCTTTGTCCCCTGTTGGATTATCTGCAGTGACAAAACTCTCACCAAAAGAAATTGTTGGATTTTCAATGGGAACGTGGTTTTTAGCAACTGGGCTGTCTGAAACCTTAGCAACACGCTTATCAAAAATGGCATCTATTGATTTAAATGCTGGCGAAACCGCTACCATTGCTGAACAAGCGGCAAAATATACAGAGTTATTCTATTTCTTATTTAAACTTGGTGTTGGTGCTGGACTTGTTATGATTGTTTTATCATTTCCCTTGAAAAAGATGATGCATGGTGTCAAATAGGGATTAACAATTAATGATTAACATGCCTGTTAGGATAGTTGTTCTAACAGGCTTTTTTTATGAACATCATCGTCATTCCTGCGAAGGCAGGAATCTCATGAATAGCAAAAAAGCTATTCTGAGAGTACGATTATAATTTGGAGATTCCTGCCTTCGCAGGAATGACGGTTTGTTTCTTATGCCTTTTTACACCTACCAATGTGCTACCAAAGAATATTGTGAATACTGTCAAGTGGGTTTTGATATATTGCAACGCATGAATGCTGAACCAGTTGAGCGTTGCCCGCTGTGTGGAAACTTAGTTAAAAAAGTGATTTCAGCACCCAATGTGGTAGCGGGCAAAGCACATTTGACCACCGATAAAGCAGCCCAAAAGGGAGGTTTCACTAAGTATAAACGTGCGGGTAAAGGGGTTTATGAGAAAGTCACTGGTTCTGGGCCTAAGTATATTTCGGGCGATTGACTTATGAGGTTCGTTTTAAAGATTTAATGTGTTTGTTAAGTTGACGTAGTCTTTTACAGTCAAGGTTTCTGGTCGGGCTTTTGGGTCTATCCCCAAATCTAATAATTGTTGTTCTTCGACTATTTTCTTTAAGTTGTTTTTGATGGTTTTGCGCCTTTGTGCGAAGGCTTGTTTGACCAATGCTTCAAGAGAAGGTAAGTCTACTTTTAATGGGTTACTTCTAGTTGTAAGGCGGATGATTTGTGAATCTACTTTGGGTCTAGGGATAAAGGCTTCAGGTGGAACAACAAAGAGTTCTTCACATTCAAAAGCGTATTGCAACATCACGCTCAATCGACCATAAGCTTTAACTCCAGCGGGGGCACATATTCTTTTGACCACTTCTTTTTGTAGCATAAACACCATGTTTTTGATGTGGTTTGCTTGGTAGAGAAAGCTTATTAATAACGGTGTGGAAATATTGTAGGGTAGGTTGCCTATGACACGTGTATTTGTATTAGAAAACTTTAATTCTAAGGCATCTTGGTGATGAATAGTAACATTTTTGTTGCTTGCAAATTTTGCTTGCAGTTTGGGTACTAGGTCGTTGTCAATTTCTACAAGGTTTAAATTATTGGTGTATTCAACCAAATGATCGGTTAATGCCGCTTGACCTGGTCCTATTTCCCATACTTCATCACCTTTCTGTGGGTTAAAGGCATTAATAATACGTTCTATTACTGATTGATCTTGCAAAAAGTTTTGCCCAAATTTTTTCTTAGCACGTATTTTAGTTGACATTTTTTATCAGTTCTCTTGTGAGTTTTATCGCTTCGAGCAAACTATCACTTGATGCTAAATTTTGTCCTGCTATATCAAGTGCGGTTCCATGATCCACGCTGGTGCGAATAAAGGGTAGTCCAAGAGTGATATTAACAGATCTACCAAACCCTGCGTATTTTAATGGTGCCAGACCTTGGTCGTGGTACATGGCGAGTACTGCATCGATATTTTTGAGTTTTTCAGTGGTAAATAACGTGTCAGCAGGTATTGTACCAATAACATTGTGTCCTTTGTCTTGATAGGTTTTTATTAAAGGGTTAATGATTTCAATTTCTTCGGTACCTAAATGACCACCTTCCCCTGCATGAGGGTTTAGGCCGCACACAGCAATTTTTGGTTTAGCAATACCAAATTTACTTTGCATGTCGCTTATTAAAATATCCATGACTTCACGAATATTTTCTTGAGTGATGTTTTGTGCCACTTCTTTTAATGGCATATGAGTTGTGACCAGTGCGACGCGCATGTACTGATTGAGCAACATCATCACGACTTTCTTAGTGTTACTTAATTCAGCTAAGTATTCCGTATGGCCTGTAAAAGTTAATCCTGAATCATTAATAATGCCTTTGTGTAATGGACATGTCACCATGGCAGAGTATTTTCCTTGCATACAACCATGAGCGGCAGTATCTAGAAGTTTCAGTACGTAACTGGAATTTTTTACATTGAGTGTTCCAAGTTTTACTTTGGAAGGAGTTGAAATATGTTTTACCTGAATGCTATTTGGTAAGTGTTTTAATAATTTCGAATCACCAATAACTATACAATCATCCAATTGCCCCTGGTTGGCCAAATTGAAAACAAGCTCTGCTCCAATTCCTGCTGGTTCACCAAGGGTTATTGCTATAGATTTTGTCACTGTTTAGATGCGAATATCAACAAATGCTTCGCCACGAATCTCGGTTAACCAACTTTCAATTTGTTCATTCATCTTACGCGTATGAATAGCTCGCCGAGCTTGAGTGCGTTTAATTTTATCAGAGATGTCATTTTTACGCTCGCCTAATTTTTGTACGATATGCCATCCAGCCTGAGTCTGGAATGGGCTTGAAATTTCTTGATCATCCAGTTTGTTAACGATGTCACCAAATCTTGGTCCAAACTCATTGGGTTGAAACCAACCCAATTCTCCACCAAGGGCTGCTGAATTAACATCATCCGATTTTTCTTCTGCTAATTTTGCAAAATCTTCACCATCTTGAATACGTTTATAAACTTCATTGATGATTTCCATTCCTTGTGCAGGAGTAACTAACTCTGAATTTTGAATAAGAATGTGGCGGGCTTCAACCTGGTCAATCATTTGAGTTTCTTGCTCTCGCTTGTCGGTCAATTTGAGTATATGTAGACCGCTTTGACTGCGTACAGGGTGGGTAAATTCGCCCACTTTCATGGACTTAATTTGATCAGAAAACAGTGTTGGAAGCTCACTACTGGGTCTCCATCCAAGGTCGCCGCCTTCGAGTGCTTTTTGTCCTGCAGAGTACTTGGTTGCAAGCTGTGCAAAGTCAGTGCCATTTTCTAATTCCTTGTAAATTTTATCAACTTTGGTTTTGGCTTGCGCAAGTTCTTCTTGTTTTGCATCAGGAGATAATTGGATTAAGATGTGTCCTAGACGAACTTCAAATTGAGATAATTGGTTGTCAGCAAGAAATAAATCAATCTCTTGTTCACTGACTTTAACTTCCTGATTAGCTAATCCATTGCGAATTTTTTCAGTTTTCAATTCTTTGCGCATGTCATTACGAAAGTCTGCAAAACTCATGCCATCATTTTCGATAGCCATTTGCATTTGTTGCAAATTTAAATTGTTTTTTGAAGCCACTTCAGAAAGAGCTGCATCGATTTCGGCCTCAGATATACGAACACCTGCTAAATCAGCTTGCTGTAGTTGTATTTCTTCCGTAATCAAACGTTCTAAAACTTGTTGGTCAAGGATGGATTTAGGTGGTAATTGTGTGCCACTGGCTTTGAGTTGATTGGTGATGTTAGAAACAGCTCTGTCAAGTTCGCTTCGTAATATAACGCCTTCTTCAACAACAGCGACAATTTCATCTAATAACTCTTCTTCTGCATAACTCACAGTTGAAAAGTGAGCCATAAATAATGTGGTGATTAATACTATTTTTTTCATGTTTTAAAATTCCTCTGAATAACCCAAAATTGATTGTTTGAGTAACCGTCTTGGGTTGCGGCCGATGGCTCCAAGGCCATCTAGTTGTAATTCAAAATAAATGCCATTGGTTGAGTCGCCATCTTCATTAAAAATATGGCGTCTTCCGATAATTCGTGCCGCCCAGCAGCAGTTTTTAAACTCAAAACCAGCAATTGCTTCAATTGTTTTATTGGCATCAAGTGAATAATTCCACCGTGAAATAAAACGTTTATTTTTACCAATAGGTAAGACAACTGAAGTGTCTAATTGTTCAATTTTACCTTGTCTAAAGCGATAGGCGAAGTTAAAAAGTGAATTATTGTTGCCTTTATGTTGAATTTTAAACAGTGCACGTTCTGATTTATTGACTTGTGTGTCCCAATGTACGCTCATAGTGGCTTTCCAATTGCGGTAAAAATAGTTGAATTCTGTAATAATTGGTGAGGTGCTACGCGTCTCAATTGTATTGTCTGTTTGCACTTTACGGTCGTTAAAATAGGCAATTTGCCCTAAAGTAAAATTCCAGCTTTCCTTACCCTGATTATCAAAATGCCGTTGTGAGATGGCAACTGATAGTTGATTGGCATCACTTTGTCGGTCAGCTCCTGAAAAGGCGTTGGGTAAAAACAACAAGCTATTGCCGAATGTTAAGTTACGGCTGTCAAATAAGGGGATGTCTTGTTGATTTCGGTAGGGGGCGTAAAGATAATATAAATGTGGTTCAATAGTACTAAAACTACCATCATCAAACGATTTTTCAAAATTTAAAGTATAATCTAATGATGCAATAGGTAAAGAGCGGGAGGAAGTCAAATTTGATTGGGTTGAAAACTCAGTATTAGAATAGTCCCAGTTAGTTGTACGATAAGCTAATCGCGGTGTTAAACTAGAATAGTTGTTTTGAAATGATTTTTCAATATATGGCATCAAATCTAGACGTGTCGCCGTGATTGATTTTTCTTTATAAAAGTTGACCCATTGGCTATTAAATCCATAGCGTAATAGTGAATTGTTATCAATAAAATAATTATAAGATAATTTAGGCAGGGTTTGGTAAGGTTGGCTGACAAGACCTATCGTATCGCTTATGATTTGGTAATCATTGAGTTTTCCGTTAAAATTCCAATGATCACCATATCCGTTAATGGTTAGGTAAGAATAGACAAAGGCCTGGGCGGTGGTGTTGACGTTATTGCCAAAGTCTTCAAAATATTGGTTGTCTGAAACATGTCTTAGTCGTGCATTTAAAAACCATTGACTCGATAGACGTTGCTTGTGTTTGTAGTCCACTAGGCCTCTGTCAACCTTATCTAGACGATCGTTTGGTAAATACTCTGCATTTATTTCACCATTAAAGCTTTTACCCAAATACCTGAATTGAGTGCCTATCATAACGCCTCTTTTAGATAAATACCGTGGAGTTATTGTTGCATCCATGTTTTCGGTAATGTTGAAATAGTAAGGTAATGCGATATCAAGTCCATTTGTCGATGAATTACTGATTTCGGGTACGAGTAAACCAGATTGTCTTTTGTTTGTTAATGGCATTTTAGCATAAGGTAAATAAAGAATAGGTATGCCTTTAAAGCGCAAAGTCATTTTTCGAAACGTGCCAGTTTCAGACTCCTCATCTAAATCAGCTGATTGCGCTTTAATATACCATTGTTGGTTATCAATTGGGCAGGTGGAATAGCTCAAATCATCGAGATGGCTTGTTGATTCTTGAGTGGTCAAAAGTTTTGCAGCACCGTTAGCATTACTTGCTTGGAATTGGTAGGTAACATTGGAAAGTTCGGCACGGTTGTTAGCGAGATTGATTTTGGCAGATTGTGCATAAATTTTTTGGGTTTTATCTTGGTATTTTAATTTATTATCAATGGTGATTTTCTGGCTATTATTATCGTAAATCAATTCTTGAGTTGAGATGGATTGTTCAGATGTAGAAATACATACATTTCCTCCGATCTTAAGTGTTTTATTATCTTGTGGGATAAAAGATTGAGCATCAATAAAAATCAATTCCTTATCAGGAGATTTGACACAAGCCTCCTCTTGCGAGTTTGCAAGTAGACTTTGAGTTGCCAAAAGAGATGACAACAAGGTAATACTAAGTAAAAACAATGAAATTTTCACTGAAATTGTTTTATTCATATAAACTTTTGTTAAATTTTAGGTTTTCCATTTTACAACGGAGGAGACTTATTTTAATATGTGTAGTGAAGAATGTCTGTGGATATTACTGATTTTTTTCTTAAAACCTGTTTTAAACAAGTTTTAAGATATTTATTTTAATTTAAGAGGATTTTAATTATGGCTGGTAAATTTGTAGTAAGTAAAGGTAAAGACGGTAAAGATTATTTTGTTTTGAAAGCTGGTAATGGAGAAGTCATCATGTCATCTCAAGGTTACAAGTCTGCATCAGGATGTGAGAACGGTATTGAGTCAGTACGAGAGAACTCACAAGATGAGTCTAAATTTGAAGTCAGAACTGCAAAAAATGGTCGCGACTACTGGGTATTAAAAGCAAATAATGGTCAAGAAATTGGTCGTAGTCAAATGTATAAGACTAAAAGCGGTTGTGCTAATGGCATGAAGTCAGTGGTTAAAAATGCACCTGATGCTAAACTTGTTGATGAAAGATAAATTTTAGCGAATTAAATTTTTTAAAAGAGCACTTTTGGTGCTCTTTTTTTATGCGGGAAAAAATATGAGTTGGTATGAAGACGATAAATTGTGGGAAATGTTTTACGAATGTATGTTTGATGAGGAAAGTTTTGTCCAAGCACAAGAGCAAGTTCCTGATCTCTTATCGTTGATTGCCACAGATGTGAATAGTGTATTAGATTTAGGGTGTGGACCTGGTCGTCATTGTTTGGCTCTTGCTAAAATGGGCTATGATGTAACTGGTGTTGATACCAGTGAGTTTTTATTGTCTCGTGCTAAAGAAAAGGCTCATAAGTCTAATCTGTCAGTAAAGTTTATTCGGGCTAATATGCTTGATTACAGCTCTAATAATAAGTTTGATTTAATTGTCAATATGTTCAATTCATTTGGTTATTTTGATACACAGGAGGATAATCAAATGGTGTTAACTAAATCTTATGAAAACCTATCTGACAATGGAACATTGCTGATAGATACAGTGGGCAAAGAAACGCTAGCTCGAACCATACAACCCGTGCATTTATCAGAATACGAAAATGGAGATATTCGTATTGAGAGGCCTTTGTTGATTGATAATATGCAAATATTTTCAAATCAATGGATGCTTATTCGTGGTGAAAAAGTTTTTAAACGAGACTACCAACATTTTGTCTACACGCCAATGGAGTTATCACAGATGTGTTATAAAGCAGGGTTCAAACAGGTCGTTTGTTATGGTTCTTTGCAAGCAGATGATTATGACTTAGCCTCTGATCGATTGGTTGTGGTGGCACAAAAATGAAGAATATGAAAAACAAACCACACATTGTAATAAAGGCCGTATCAGTCTTGATTATACTTTATGCCATCGGATTAAAAACAATGCCAGAAAGTATGCCATTTAGCCAAACTAAATCTACTGATGATTTTTATGCCCCACATGCAGGTCAGTGTGTTCCAGAATTAGAGTTCTAAATAAGTTTGGACAACATTAACATGTCGTACTCAACCAAATCTTGATTGTTTTTAATTTTTTCCATGTAATCTGGATTTGCAATGAGAGGACGACCAATTGCAATTAAATCTGCTTTGCTTCCGTCAATTGCCTCATTTGCAGTGTTTATATTATAACCTCCACATGAAATGAAGTTGCCTTTATAATATTTTCTAATAAACTCACTGGCTTTGCCTTTATCCAAATAATCAAAAGTGTAATGGTCACTAAAGGCACCTAAGTGGACATAAGCAATATTCAGCTTGTTTAGTTTTTTTAATAAGTGTTGATAGGTTTTTTCATCGCCTTTCGTGTACTCCAGGTGTACATAGGCTTGTGGTGATAATCGAATTGCTGTTTTATCAGCGCCAATTGCTTGCGAAACTGCCTTAACTATTTTTAAAGCAAAGCGGCTACGTCGTTTTTTGTTACCACCAAATTTATCTTGTCTTTTATTGGTGTCTTGACGTAAAAATTGATCAATAAGATAGCCGTTGGCTCCATGAATTTCTACGCCATCGAAGCCAGCTTCTATGGCGTTTTTTGCAGCTTTGGCGTATTTCTTAACCAGTTTTTTAACTTTTTTAATTGAAAGTTCTTTTGCCATTTCATATTCTAGGTTCTCTGTTCGTGGAACTTTGCCATGCCATGATGTAACAGATGCTGAGACAGGTTGTTTTTGGGTATAACATGAATGAGCAACTCTGCCACAATGCCATAATTGGCAAAATATTTTACCACCTTTTTCATGGACTGCCTGAGTGACTTTTTTCCAGCCTTCGATTTGTTTATTTGTATAGATGCCAGGTGTGTTTGGATACCCTTGGCCAAGTGGGTCAATAATTGTTGCTTCAGATACGATTAAACCTACCTTTGCTCGTCTAGCATAATACTCTGCAATTAATTGCGTAGGTACTAAATCATTATCAGCAAAGCATCGTGTTAATGGAGCCATAATAATTCGGTTGGCAAGAGTGATTGTTTTATTGAGTTGATAGGGTGTAAAAATTGTCATGTTAATTGGCTCGATTTCTTAAATCTATTATCATTAATTTCGCAGGGATAATTGTTTATAATAAAAAAGGGCTACCTAAGTAACCCTTTTTTGATTTTTGAAATGTTATTATAATTAATTTTTATAAAACACCAAGCTTTTTAAGAGCTTCCATTGTCAATTGACCTGCAGCCAAGCCATTGTCTTTTTGGAATGAACTTAGTGCTGACATTGTTGCGCTACCCATAACGCCATCGATGCTACCAGGATTGTATCCTGCTTTATCTAAGGCTTGTTGAATACGTAAAATAATGCCAGAATTTGTGTTAGTTTCACAAAGAATAGGCTGCCATTTCATTTCGGCACTTGTTACCTTTTCTTGCTGAACAACAGTGTCATAAACAGCTGGAATTTCAATCACATTCTCTTGTGGAGGAGTCGCAACTTTCTTAACTGTAATAGTCTTATATTCTGCAGGAATTGGGTTTCTAACCACTTGAGGTGGCTTAACCATAACTTTTTTCTTCACTGTTTTGTATACAGCTGGAATAACGATAGTTTCAGTCCGAGCAGGTTGAGTTACAACACGTGTAGTGACAGTTCTATATTCAGCAGGAACTTCAACCAAACACATGATTTCGCCCGTGCCATTATCTAATTTTTCAATTGGACCACGGCCTTTTTTCCAAGTTGTGTAAGCAGGTTTAACTAAAATTTGCTCACTTTCTGTACCATACTCAGCAGGATGGCTGACTAACTTAGTTGATTCAGCAGACACTAATACTTGACCTTCAACCCAGTCGTATACTGCAGGAATTGTAGAAAGTGTTTCGCCAGCTTCTTTAACTAATATATCTTCAGTAACCGTTGTATAAGTAGCAGGGACAACTTCTATTCTCTTAGATGCTTTTTTCTTGATGACATCTTTACTAACAGTTCTATAGGTTGCAGGAGTTAAAACTCGTGCATAACATTCACCCGCTTTTGCATTAGGTGGTAATAATGAATTATTTTGAGCAACCATTGGTGCATCACTGCCTGTATTGGCATTTGCTAGAGCATTTCTTACACGGTTTAATTCAGCATCTTGTGAAGCAATTTTAGCTTCAAGTTGCTTCACTTGCCCTGAGTGATCACTCGTCGCAGTTGTATTTTGAGATGTACTTTTACATCCGCCTAAACCTAGTGCTAATGCTACCACACTAATTGTTAATAATTTTTTCTTCATGCTACTCTCCATTTATATTAATTTGATAAGATTCGCCATACATTATAAACAAAATGAAATATTAAACAAATTTTTTGTTAGATTGATAATGTAAAGTCAATTCTTGGTATGTGCCGTAACAGTATAAAGTTAAATGATATTTAATATTAAAGTTGGCTCTTCACTCACAATTTTAGAATGTAAATAATTATGAACTTATCGAATTAATTTAATTTTTACATGAAATTCAACCGCTTTTTGTAAAACTTGATTTTTTGCATGAAGTTCTCCTCCGTGAAATCGAGCAATTAATTGAGCTAAATAAAGCCCCAATCCTAAGTGAATTGAGTTTTTATTTTTTTCTTTGCGAATAGAGTGCATTGACGCAAATACATTGATGTCTTTTGGCAGTTGAGAGCCTGTGTTAAGTATCGATAAATAGACGCATTGTTCTTTTTGATGGAGCTTTAGAATTATTTCACCATCACTTGGTGTAAAGTCAATAGCATTGTCGATAAGCTTGTCGATGAGTTGAGCAACTAATTCACTGGATCCATTAATGTATAAATTGTCTTGGGTAATATCAAGTTTTAATTGAGGTATATAACTTTGGTAAGCCTGTCCTAACTGAGTACATAAATTGGTTAAATTAATTTTTTGTTTTGGGCTTGTTTCTAAACTGTGTTTTAGCTGGCTGAGTTGACTTAATTGACTGAGTATAAACTTGAGGCGATGTAAACCATCGTGAGCTCTTGTTAAAAACACTCTATCCTCATCTGATATAGAATGATCAAGGTTGTCCAGTGAAGATTGAACAATAGCAAGCGGTGTCTTCATTTCGTGAGATAGTCGAGAACCGAGCTCTTTTAAATAAGAAGTGTACTCCTGCATTTCAGATAACATAGATTCAATACCACGTGCTAATTGTCCTATTTCATCGTGTGCTTTACTGGATGGCATATCGGTAGTCAAATGTCCAGATTCATCCAATACTTTATAAAGAGCATTGTTTAATCGACGAATTCTCCATGCCAGCCACAAAGAATACATCAAGTAAGCAAGCACAAGCAGTAAAACGGCAGAAATCATGGCTAATGCCGCTTTTAATAAAGTCTGAATCATGTTTTGTTGACCTTGCGGCATCATGCTCTTGAGTTGGTATGTGATTCCATTACTCTCATTGGTTGCAACAACACCAGCCAAGCCATCTGATTGTCGGTAGAACCATTGCTGTGATTGTGCTGTTTTACGACCAAATAACCAACGATATAGAGGGGTAATGAGCCATTGTCGTGGTGAAGCTGTTTGATTGTCTGGCAATTTATTGCTTTGGTAGATAATGCGATTATCTTTATCACTAATAATAAAATGATTATTGGCAGGTGTAATACTGTCAATAAATAGTTGCATCTTATTACGGTGTGAAGAAATGGGCAGAAGGTTGAGAGAAGAGTGGTTTTTTTCTTCTAAAGTTCCAGTGATTGTTTTTTGAAAACCTTTAGAATCATTCCAAATATCAATAGATGCTATGCCAATATGGCTGATGTTTGAACGGCTAATAAGTAGTTCCAAAACATAACCGTTTGAATTTTCGTGCCAGTTTGCCACTATGTTAGAGTTACTCTTGGAGTTCGTTATTGGTGTGATGTTCCCTTCTGCTTGCCGATAAAATTTATACTGGTGCATGCCTTTTTCATCAACAATACCTAGTAATACGTAATCATTTTGCTCATAATTGGTTGGATTGATTTTGATACTTTTATCATTGCTTTGCAGTAATAGAGCCAATTGTTCATGTTGGTAGGCTGTTTTTATAGACAATTGATGGCTGTTTTTTGAAAAAAGATAGGGCTTTATATTGTGCCATTCATTGGCATAACCATTGATTGTTAGTTCATCTAACTCCGATAAAACAAGCCCTGAAAGGTTAAGTGCTTCATCATTGGCTACAATTTGAGAAACAGAAGCCTGTAGAGACGTTAAGTTATTAGTGGTGGCATTTATCAAGCCGTGGCGAAATTCATTATCAACACTCTTTAAAGCATACCAACCCGTGATGGGAAAAATTAGACTAAGTAATCCCAAGAGAAGTAGTTGGTATTTTAATTTCATTTAGGTTTTCCAGCGATAGCCCATACCATGAACGGTATCTATGCACTCAAAATTGTCATCCACTACTTGAAACTTTTGTCGAATGCGCTTGATGTGAGAAGTGATGGTTGACTCATCGACATAAACATTGGCATCATTCATGAGTTGGTCACGGGTTTTGACGTGTCCTTTATGGCGAGCTAAAGAAACAATCATCCAAAATTCAGTCACTGTTAAATCAACCACTTTATTTTTCCAAAGGATTTGTAAATTGTCGGTTAAGATAGTTAAATCCCCCTGTTTGATGGTGTTTTTTTTAGCAGATTTTGCACTTAAATCTTGTCGTCTAAATAGAGCAGCCACTCGTGCCAGTAGGTGTGGAATAGAAATATCTTTGCTTAGGTAGTCATCAGCTCCTAATCGTAAGCCAGAAACCATATCAAACTCATTATCACGTGCCGTTAAAAATAAAATTGGTAAAGAATCAGATTGTGTTCGCAAAAATTGGCACAGCTCAAAGCCACCATCAGGTTCATCCCCTAAACCAACATCAATAATAACTAAGTCTGGTAAAGAGTGTGCTAAAGCTTTTTTTGCTTGATGTAATTCGTTATAGCCTTGCGTGCTATATCCTTGTCTTTCAAGAGCTGTAAGGTAGTTTGCTAAGATGCTTGGCTCATCTTCAACAATAACAATGTGTTTTTTTGGCATCTTTACGTTGTTTTTAATAAGGGCGTGATTATCTCAGTATTGTTTGCTTCAAGTCAAACAATCGTTGTGTTGATTTTGAAATTAAATTGTTACTTTTGGCAGGTGTTTTCGTTTAATAAGAAAAATAAAATGAAGCCATGAAAAAAATATTTCTTACCTTATTACTACCATTACTGCTCAATGCAGAAAATTATCAAGTGCCCTTAATCAACGAAGAAGTTATCATTGATGGAGTGCTGGATGAATCAATCTATCAAAATGCTTTAAAAATTGACTTAACTTATGAAGTGGATCCTGGATATAACATTGATCCTGGAGTGAAAACCACGGCTTATATTATTGATAGAGGAAACTCTATTGTTTTTGCTTTTAAAGCCAGCGACCCAGACCCTAAAAAAATCCGTGCTTTTTTACGCGATAGAGATTCGGCTTATCAAGATGATTTTGTCGGTGTCATGCTGGATACTTATAATGATGAAAGGCGAGCTTTAGAGTTTTTCGTTAATCCATTGGGTGTACAAATGGATTTAATCCGAGATGAATCAGGCGGCGGCGGGAATGAAGATGATTCTTGGGATGCTATTTGGGATTCAGCTGGAAAGATTACCGATGATGGTTACGTAGTGGAAATGGAAATCCCATATAACGAATTGCAAATGCCGAGTACCCAAGGGCAAAAAACATGGGGAATTAGTTTATTTCGTTCTTATCCTCGTAGTGTTAGAAAGCAGATTCAGCACGATAAACTTGATCGTGACATCAGTTGTTTTTTGTGTCAATTAAGTAAATACACTGGATTTGCTAATGCCAAACGAGGTATGGATCTAGAAATCACCCCAAGTGTAACCATTATTGCTAATCAATTGCGCCCTTCAGTCTCTAGTGATTATTCGCCAGTAGATTATAATGTTGAACCTTCTTTAGATGTGAATTGGGGGATTAATTCGAATTTAACTTTAACTGCTACGTTAAATCCTGATTTTTCGCAAGTGGAATCAGATTCAGCACAGTTAGATGTGAATCAAACATTTGCTTTGTTTTTTCCTGAGCAACGCCCTTTTTTCTTAGAAAATTCTGATTATTTTAACACCCATATGAATTTAATCCATACCCGTAATGTCGCTAATCCTGATTATGGAGTGCGTTTGGTTGGCAAAAGTGATAAAAATGCATATGGCTTCTTTTTTACCGATGATACATTGACCAATATTTTACTGCCAGGAGTGTTTGGTTCTGATTTAGCAAGCTTAAATCAAAGCAGTCAAAATTTAGTCGGGCGCTACCGTCGAGACTTTGGAAATTCTTCAACAGTTGGTGGACTTGTTACTCGTAGAAGTGCAGGCGATTATGATAATACGGTGTCCTCTGTTGATGGGACTTATCGAATAACGGATAAAAATTCGGTTCAATTTCAATACGCAAACTCCTCGACACAAAACTCACAAGAGTTGATGGATGATTTTAGTTTAGAACAAAAAACATCGGGTGATGCTTATTCTTTACGTTTCATTCACTCGGATGAAAACTGGTTTTACCATTTAAGACAAGTAGATTATAGTGATGATTTTCGTGCTGATTTAGGTTTTATTAGTCAGGTTGGCTATCGAAAATCACTTATCGGTTCGCAATACACATGGCGACCTGAAAAGACTTCATGGTGGAACCGTTTTAGTATTTATTCGGATTGGGATATTACCCATGATCAGCAAGGTCGATTGATAGAGAAAGAGTTAGAGGCGAGTATTAACCTTAATGCCAAGAAGCAGTCATTTATTGGTCTAAATGGTTATACGCGAGTGGCACTATGGAATGATGTTATGTATGATGAGAATAAAATCGGCATGGATTTTGCATTTCAGCCTAGGTCGGGTTTGACCTTGGGTGGAGGGGCCTCGATTGGAGATGCGATTGATTTTTCAAATGACAAGATTGCTGTTCGTACGGGTGCATATGTTTTTTCAAGAATCAATTTAGGGCAGCATTTAAGTATGAATTTACAGCACGTTTATCGAAAATATGCACGTGACGGCGGTAATGTTTTTATTGCCAATCAATCAGATTTGCGTTTTTCTTATCAGTTTAATATCCGTCAGAGATTGCGTTTGGCAATAATCAACACAAATGTCAATCGCGACACCAGTCTTTATTCTTCATCTGTCGATAGCCACACAAAACGTTTGAGTAATCAACTGATTTATTCGTATAAGGTCAACCCTAAGACATTGTTATTTTTAGGTTATTCTGATTCAGGTCGAGAGGCTCAAGATTATGATTTAACCACAATAAATAGAACGCTCTTTATGAAATTTAGTTACGCATGGAGGCGTTAATTTGGTGAAAGAAAGTCTGTATAAATGCCACTAACTGAGTAATTATTGACCAATTTATTCATTTTCACCTCCTTATTGATGGTGTAAACAAACAAGGCTACACCTTTTTTTTGTATACCCTGCATGGATTTTTTCTTGACTTGTGATGCACGCATGCTCAGTGCCAATAAGTCCATTGATTCAACATGGTTGGCAACCGACTTTAAACTGCCTTTATATTGATAAAGAATCCAAATGAGTTGTTTAAAGCCCATTTTTTTGAGGATAGGGTATTCTTCTGGTTGGTAAAACTGCACAATTAATTGATTTTGTAATTTTGGATACGTGCCAATTATTTTCTTAATGGCTTTGATGTTTAGGTATTTGACATCTGTGACTATATTGACATCGGGATTGTCAATAACCCAGTTGCTAAGTGTTTCCACAGTACAGGGATGCAGGTCGTTAGAATTGTATAAAGCCATCTGAAATTCGTGATAACTCAAAGGCTGTTTGATGGAATAACCAAAGACCTTTTTGAAGCGCTTCTTCCAGTCGTGTAAACAGACGAGTTGGTCATCAGAGGTCCATGAAAAATCAATTTCAAATGTCCGAAATCCTTTATTGTAATTGTATTCAAGTGCTTCTAACGAGTTGCTATAATTGTGCCCATTAATACCACCACCTGCGTGGGCAATCATTAAAGGTTGTGCTTGTGACAGTGTTGTTATTGCCATGAAAAATAGTGTTTTATAAAAAAGCATAAGTCGATTATAATGTAAAGTTCTGTCAGCAGCTAGATAAATATAAGGTCTAAAATATATGAATAACCATAAATCTAAAATTGCATTAATGTTGCCCGGTGGTGGAGCGCGTGGTTCATACCAAGTGGGTGTGATGAAAGGTATTATGGAATTATTGCCTGAAAATAAAGCACCTTTTCCTATCATAACAGGGACTTCTGCCGGTGCGATTAATGCGGTTGTCTTGGCTTGCTATGCAGATGATATAAAATACGGTACGCACCGACTCGAAAAATTTTGGACTACTTTACAGTGCTCTGATGTTTATCGAACCGATGGCTGGATGATAGCTAAAACCATGGCAAAAGTCTTTGGTTCCATGTTTTTTGGTAAATTGGGGGTTAAGGCTCCACGTTCTTTGTTGGATAATGAGCCACTGTTTCATTACTTATCAAAAACAATGCATTTACCACAAATACAAAAGTGTATAGAGAAAGGGAGTTTAGATGGCTTAGCCATTACTGCATCTTCTTATGATACCTCAGTTGCCAAAAGTTTTTTTCAAGCTAAAGAATTTATTCATGCATGGAATCGTACCCGCAGGATTGGAATTCCACAAAAAATAGCTGTTGAACATATTTTGGCATCTGCGGCATTGCCTTTTCTGTTTCCTGCTCAACTCATTGGCAAAGAATATTATGGAGATGGAGGATTGCGCATGAGTGCGCCTTTGTCACCAGCTATTCATTTGGGAGCAGAAAAAATTCTAGTCATAGGTACGCGTGATGAAAGTCCGATACCTACGCCGACAGAAGTTCCCGAATACCCTTCAATGGGCGAGTTGGGTGGTTATATGTTGGATACTATATTTATGGATACCTTAATGGCGGATTTGTCTCGGTTAAGGCGAATTAATCGAACTCTTGAATTAATTAGTGATGAAAATAAAACTAAAACGGATTTACAAAAACTAGATACACTAATTATCAAGCCCAGTGTTGATGTGAGAGATATAACAAAAGAACACGCAAAGGATATTCCGGCTCCTGTTCGTCGTTTACTCAAAGCAATAGGAGGTTGGGGAAAAGAGTGGCGAATGCCCAGTTACCTGCTTTTTGAGCCTGGATATACCAAGGCATTGATTGAGTTGGGTTATCAAGACGCACTTAACCAAGAGGAAAAAATTAAAAATTTTATGCAAGGGTGAGTGGTAAATGTAAAATACAAGACCTTAGCCCTAACTCTTGATGAAAAGTTTATCAAATTGGTGTAAGTCATTGTTTTATAAAAGCTATGCGACTTATCCACAGAGCCTGTGGATAAGTCTGTGCATAACTCTATTTGTTTCATGGTTAGGGCGAGTAAATACAAGGCTTATTATCATATTGGTTAATTATTGACCAATATAATAATAGTTATTTAAATCAATGGGTTGCATGAAAAGAAGAGTTCTTTATACACAGAACCTATGAAAAATAACTAAAAAAAGTTCTTGACACGCTCTAGTGTGTATAAATCAATAACATAGCGGAATTATCTTATGTTTTAAATGAATATATATGGCTATGTTAAAATTAAAACCACTCGAAAAAGGAAAATTAAAAAACCTTACAATTACTCAATAAATTATGGATAATAGAGTTATGAGTAATGAAATTAGTAATGCAATAAAAAATAAAATCCCCATTCTAGTTGATTTAACACCAGTAAGAGGCGTGGTTTGCGTGAAGATATAGTCAATAAAAATGGTGGTTGGAAAGGGGGGAGCAGAAAAATTGCAAATATTAAAATCCTTTGTGGAATTTGTTATGATAAAGCAAAGCTTCTAAATTTCCCCACAAGGAAATCATGGTGGAAATTTTGGTAATAAGAAAAACTTCGTGTAACTCTGCGCCTCCTTTGCGAACCTTGTACGGTTAAAACCATCACAAATTCAAAAGCAATGGCTACAAAACCAAATCTTTGGGTATGCCTTTAGGAATCGCATCAAGTAGGCGTTTGGTGTATTCTCTTTGTGGGTTTTTGTAGATATTTTCGGCGGTATCTAACTCGACTATTTTGCCTTGGTTCATGACACCAACTCGATCAGATATGTAGTTTACCACCGATAAATCATGCGAGATAAAAATGTAAGTAAGGTGCATGTCTTGTTGCAAGTCTTGCAGGAGATTTAATACTTGGGCTTGTACTGACACATCTAGGGCAGAAACCGATTCATCACAGATGATAAAATCAGGCTCAACTCCGATAGCACGGGCGATACAAATTCTTTGGCGTTGCCCGCCTGAAAACTCGTGTGGATAGCGGTTAAGGTGTTGAGGTTTTAAATCAACCTTTTGCATCAACTCTTGGGCGCGAGCAAAGCGATCTTTCTTGTGTTCTCCAATCTTGTGTATTGCCATCGGTTCGGTAATTATATCGCCAATCGTCATACGTGGATTTAAAGATGAGTAAGGATCTTGGAAGATGATTTGCATGCGTGAACGCATCTTTCGCATGGCTTCTTTATTCAAATCCATTAGGTTGACACCATCATAAATGACATCACCACTGGTGGCTTTTTGTAAGCGTAAGATGGTACGGCCCAATGTGGTTTTACCACAACCTGATTCGCCAACTAGTCCCAAGGTTTCGCCTTTGTGTACGACAAAACTGACATCATCAACGGCTTTGACATGACGTTGAACCCGCCCAAACAATCCGCCTTTAACTGGAAACCATGTTTTTAAATTTTTAACTTCTAATAAAACAGGGTGAGAATCTATATCGGATTTATCAGGTTTAACCATGGGTTCAAATTTTTCAGGAGGTACTTGTTTTTCGGTACCGTCTTCTTGCATATAATCTGAAACGGTTAATAAGCGTTTTGGGTTGCCATGCAGCATCGGGCGACATGCCATTAGCCCCTTGGTGTAAGGGTGTTTGGCATTTTTAAATATTGTATTAACATGGTTTTGTTCGACGATGTTAGAACGGTACATCACCACCACATCATCGGCTAAATCGGCAATAACACCCAAATCATGGGTGATAAACAACATGCCCATGTCGTATTTTTGTTGCAAATCTAGCATTAATTCCAGCACTTGTTTTTGAATGGTTACATCAAGTGCTGTTGTTGGTTCGTCACAAATCAATAAATCTGGCTCACAAGCAATTGCCATAGCAATCATAACGCGTTGTTTTTGCCCGCCAGACATTTCGTGAGGGTATGCGCGAATTTTGCTTTTTGGGTCGGGAATGCCTACTTGATCAAGCAAGTCGATGGAATAATTCCATGCTTGCTTTCTGGTCATGCCTTTGTGCAGGCGTAAAACTTCGGAAATTTGCGAACCAATTCTAAACACAGGATTAAGTGCGGTCATTGGTTCTTGGAAAATCATTGATATGCGATTACCACGAATTTTACGCATTTCTTTTTCGGATTTTGTTAGTAAATCATCGCCATTAAATAAAATCTTACCACTGGTAATCATACCTGGGGGCATAGGGATTAATCCCATAGTCGCCAAAGAAGTCACTGATTTACCCGAACCAGATTCTCCCACCAAGCCAACAGTCTTGCCTTTTGGAATATCAAAAGAGACCTTATTCACCGCTGTGATAAGCTCTTCTTGGGTCTTAAATTTGACCGTTAGGTCTTGGATGCTTAGTAAAGGTGTATTTTTTTCATTCATATTATTTAATGTTTTAGTTATTTTTCTTTTGGATCGAGTGCATCGCGCAAGCCATCACCGATAAAATTAAAGCAGAACAGGGTGGTAGCTAAGAATCCTGCTGGGAACAACAATGACCACGGAGCTATCTCCATATCCTGCGCCCCTTCATTGACCAGTGCGCCCCAAGAGGTTAATGGTTCTTGAACGCCTAAGCCTAAAAAGCTCAGGAATGATTCTACCAAAATTACTTGTGGAATGGTAAGAGTAATGTAAACAATTACAATTCCAAATAAATTTGGCACGATATGTTTGAAAATTATGGCTTTATTGCTAGCCCCTATTGCAAAAGCAGCTTCAACAAACTCTTGATTTTTTAAGCTTATGGTTTGTCCTCGAACAATTCTTGCCATATCCAGCCAGATATAACCACCAATGGCTGCAAAAATTAGGTATAAATGTTGACCAAATAACACCATCAAGACGATAACAATAAACATAAAGGGGAGGGCATAAAGAATATCCACAATACGCATCATGATACTGTCTATTTTCCCTCCATAAAAGCCTGCGATTGCTCCGTAGCTCACGCCAATAATCAAACTGACAAAAGTAGCTACAAATCCAACGAGTAAAGAAACTCTCCCGCCTTGTAAGGTGCGAACAAATAAATCACGTCCCATCATATCCGTACCGAAATAATGTGCTGTGGCAAAATTAGGAGGAATTGACATGTTTTCCCAATCAATAAATTCACTGTCATAGGGTGAAATAAAAGGTGCAAAAATTATTAAAAATATAACTGCAAGTAGTATGATGCCGCTGATTAATGCAAGTTTGTTTTGTTTTAAACGCAACCACGCATGATGACGTAGACTCATGCCTCCTTTATTCATGAGTCGTTCCCTAATCTGATTTTGGGATCTAACCATGCATAAAGCATATCAACAATAAGGTTGAATAGAGTTATTAGAACACCGACAAAAATGATGACCCCCATTACTAAGGTGTAATCTCGGTTCAATGCTCCTTGGACAAAATATTGTCCCAGCCCTGGGATGCCAAATATTTTTTCTATTACCACCGAGCCTGTTAAAATCCCAGCCGCCGCTGGTCCTAAATACGATATGACTGGCATTAGTGCAGGTTTTATTGCATGTTTGCTAACGGTTTTGAATGTTGAAAGTCCTTTGGCTTTGGCGGTGCGAATATAGTCTTGTTTTAAAATTTCTATCATCGAACCACGCATAATGCGCGCAATATAAGCAATATAATGTAAGGATAATGCGATAACTGGCAAAACCAAGTTTTGCCAATTGCCATTTGACCAACCACCTGCTGGTAACCAGTTATTGTAAATAGCAAAAAACAAGATTAATAATGGTGCTATAACAAAACTAGGGATAGAAATCCCAGTCATGGCTGTTGACATGAGTGCGTAATCTAGCCAGCTATTTTGTTTCACCGCAGCAACTGTACCTAGTATGATGCCAGTTGATATTGCCAATAATAATGCCAAACCACCAATAGTTAGTGATACAGGAAAGCCCTTGGCAATGAGTTCGGTAACGGTAAAATCCTTGTAGACAAAGGACGGTCCAAAATCGCCTTGTGCTATGTTTTTAAGGTAACGAAAATATTGCTGCGCTAAAGGTTCGTCCATGTGATACTTGGCTTGTATGCTTTTTAAAATTTCTGGTGGTAATTCTTTATCAGAATCAAAAGGTCCACCTGGTGCAATACGGATAAGAAAAAAAGCAATGGTGATTAAAATAAACAGCGTCGGGATTGTAGCAATAACCCGCTTAACTAGGTAGCTAAGCATTGACTTTTTTAGGACGGGAATAAACCCAAGCAAAAAAGAACAATAAACAATACAGTACTAGTATAGCAATCATTTGTTGTGGTTTGTTTTGAAATTCATAATACAAAATCAGGATGCCACCTAAAGCCAATCCAACAATCGAACTAATGGTTATAAAAACAGAAGAGTTGGTCTTATCTCTTATCTTGAAATTGGCAATTGCCATGAGCAAGGAGACTAATAAAAATGTAATGCTACCGAACTCTAAAATAAGTTGTAGACCTCCGATAGTGATTAAGATACAGGCAATAAATGACATGGTGATGATTGCTTGAACAGGTATGCTTTGTTTTCTTTTGGTTAAAAAATGTGGGAAATAACCGTCTGCGGCAATAACTGCCATTTGCCTAGAAGAGCCAAATAATGTACCACTTATAGCACTACTGCTGGCTAAAAGTGCTCCAAAAATCACTAAGTTAGCTCCCATCGAGCCTAAAACATCTTGTGCTCCTGATGCTAATGCGTATTCTTGGTTTTTAATAATGTCATTTATTGGTATGGCGTACAATGCACCAATGGCAATGACAACATAAATCAAAACGGCTAAAAATATTGCACTATAAATGGCTCGTGGAATATTTTTTTCAGGTTGACTCATTTCATTAACTGCATTGATGACTAACTGGAAGCCTTCATATGCAACAAATGTAATAGAAGCAACAATCAATATGCTAAGTGTTGATGAGTGTTCAATATCAGAGCCTAGTTGTTGGATAAAAGTAGTAAAATCACTTTGTCCATTTTGAATTAGTACAAATGAAATAAAGCCAAGAATGAGTAATTTAGAATAAACCATTAAATCCTCTAGCTTGCCCATTCCCTTTACACTAGCGATATTAATAATGGCAAAAACTATGATAATGCCTATTGCTATGAGTTTTCTAACCCATAAATTATTGGCAAATTCGAACGAGCTAATGGCATAGGATGCAAAAGTATAAGCATAGAGTGCCAAGGTGCTAATATAGCCAAAAATCACAAACCATCCAATCGTAGAGGCAGCTAACTTAGAGTTTGGGTAAGTGAGTTTGTAAAAAGAATAGGTGGCACCTTCTTCTTGATAAAAAACTCCTAGTTTAACGTAAGAGTAGGCAGCTAATGATGCAATAAACCCGCCGATTATTATAGCTACAGGAGTAAGGTAGCCTATTAGTGCAACAGAGATACCCAAAATAGTAAAAATCCCTCCGCCAACCATGCCACCTAAGGCAATGGCTATGAGTTCGAGCAATCCTAGATTTTTGTCTCTTTTTCGGTGGATAGACTTCATTGCCAATCCTTTTATTATTGACAGCGTGGGTTTTTGCCATTGGCGTTAGCTTGTTTTTGTAACTCAAGGGCTTGTGGCATATGGTTTGTTAGTTTTCCGATACGTTTTTCGGGGTTTGGGTGAGTTGACATAAATTGTGGTTGACGTTTTTCACCACTAGCTTTTGCCATGTTTTGCCATAGGTTGACGCTTTGACGAGGATTGAAGCCTGCCTTTGCCATTAAATTTAAGCCAAATAAGTCTGCTTCACTTTCATGGGTGCGACTAAATGGTAGTAAAACACCAAACTGTGCACCCAGTCCAAGTGCTGACATCAGGGCTTTTTGAGAGCCCTGATTTTGCATTTTATTTCTGCTGATTGCCTCGGTGGTTTGCATAGCAATCTCTAACCCCATTTGTTGTGAGACGCGTTCTGCGCCATGTCGTGATAATACATGAGCCACTTCGTGCCCAATGACTGTTGCCAGCTGATCCTGGTTGGTTGCTACGTTTAGTAAGCCTGTATGTACACCAATTTTCCCACCAGGAAGAGCAAAAGCATTGGCAGAATTGTCTTCAAATACGACTACTTCCCATGCTTGTGTGCGCCATTTTTCTGGAAGTTCGTTGACGATGGCATTGGCAACACAGCTTACGTAGCTTTGTGCTTGGGGGTTGCTTGAGACTTTACTGGAGGTTTTCATTTTAGTAAATGAAGCCATGCCCATTTTATTCATTTCATTATCACCAATAAGGATAAATTGTTTTCTGCCCATGGGAGAAGTGGCACAGGATGTGATGAAAATTGTAATGCAGAGCAATAAAGCAACATTTTTGGTGAGTGATAATCTATTAAATTTTTTCATGTTAGTATCTATCTGTATCAAAGCTTAATAGTTTAGTATTGTAGCTCAACGAGGCTCTGATAAATAGAAAAATTTTAGGCTTTTACTTTTTAGGGTATTCTGAAAAATAGAGACAGCCCAGTAAGACTTAAAGCGTGTAGCTACGAGATGAAATTGAAAATGCTATTCGAGATAAATAAAAATTTATTGTGCACTTGAGAGTAATTGCATGAGTTGATTTATGGCTCTTTCTATGTCATTGGTAGTAGTGTTTTTTGATTCGTGGAGTTGAGATAGAATATTTTTGCATTGACGAGAAATTTCATCAAAGCCATAGCCACCACTAGATCCAGCTAGCTTGTGAACTAAGTCGTGCAAGAGTTTCATGTCATGTTTTTCCCATGCATCTTCAACCCCTTCTAGCTTTGCTGGAAAGCTAGAAAGGTATTTTTTTCGCAGTGCTGCAAATTTGTCAGGCATTCATTTAATCTTCAACACACATAATTACCCTAGCAGTTGACGTGTTACCGTGACTGTCTGTAATTGTGTAGGTAAAAGGGTCTTCGCCACGAAATAGAAGCGGTGCTTGATAGTGCATAGTTCCATCTTCATTAACGCTTAGTGTTCCCCTTAGGTTGGTTGTGTCAACTGAGACAACAGAAATTACATCACCATCAATATCAGAATCATTTTCTAATGGATTAAGGTCAAAAGAACCATTTAATGGCACAAAATATAAGTCATCGACCGCAGTTGGCGCGCTATTGGCTGGTTCTTGAACGGCAACAGTAACTACTGCAGTGCTTTGGGCACCTTCTTCATCTTCGATTGTGTAGGTGAATGTGTCTGTTCCCATGAAGCCCAGGTTTGCTTGATAGGTAACGGTACCACCTGAGTTTATAATAACTGAGCCGTTTTGACCTTGAGTAACAGAAACAATCGATAAAACAGAGCCGTCACTATCAGAGTCATTATTAATAACATTAATAGTAAGAGGTTCCGTTCCTGTGGCAATGACAGAATCGTCGGTTGCAACTGGGGCATTGTTTTCTACAGTGATTGTTACCTGTGCCTGTGCTTGGTCGCCGTGCCCATCATCAACAGTATATTGGATAATATCTTCGCCTATAAATCCAGTGTTTGGTGTATAGGTAATAGAAGTACCGTTGTTGACAACTGTTCCATTACTTGGTTGACTGACATTTGTAATAGATAAGTCGTCGTTTTCAGGGTCAGAATCATTGGTTAAAACATCAATTAAAGTCGCGTCTGAATTTCTTAAAACAGTGAGAGCATCACTGTTTGCAACTGGAGCAGTATTTAATACCACTACAGCTCCTAAAGTTGTGATTGACTCTTTTTCTTCAAATTTATATACATCAACGGTTCTTTTATGTTTGGCTGGGTTGCGAAGAGCACGGGCCAACCATGAAGGTGCTATTTTAATAGGTTGTTTAACCCACTTAACAGGCACTTCATCTGCAGCTACAACGCCTTGCTTGAAGTCTTCTTCTATTGATAAGAAGCTAATTGCAACTCTTCTGTTCTTGGCAATATCTGGTCCATTGTTGTCAAAGGCAGGCTCACTTTCTCCTTTGCCTGAAGATTGAATTTCACTAATGCTAATTCCTTGAGAGGCAAAGAAGTCCTGAGCTGCCTTGGCTCTTTTTTCAGAAAGCTTTTGATTGTACTGGTCTGTTCCTAGCCAACAGGTGTGACCAACAATATTTATTTTAGAGCCTAATTTGAGAGATTTGATTTGGTTAGTAACATCAATTAACATAGCTTTAGTATCTTCTCGCAAAACAGCCGAGTCAAGATTGAAAAAAGCCATTGAAGATAAATCAATTTTATTTTGTACAACTGTACGGCGTTGTTCTTTTAGTTGTGCTAGTGCAACCTCATCAACAACTTTCACTTCTTCATAGCGTTCCGTTGGTTGGAAAGTCTTGCCAAAGTCATAGCGGTACATTAAAAATGCACGCGTGTCGCTTTTATCGGTTACAAAATCACCGTCTTTGGAGAGGGATTCAACGTGTAAAGCAATAGAGTGACCAGTGTTGGCAAAGTATTTTTCAACATCAATACTTGCGGTAAATTGGTTAGAGTTGAAATCGCCAGTTTCATAATCTAAGCCGCCAGTAAGACGCACTAAGTTGCTATCAAAGTATTTGCCCAATCTTCCACCTAGACCCCAGTCATATGGCTGCTCATAAATTCGTGTAATGTCTTCAATAGTACGGGCCTGGTTGGTAATATGATTGCCAGAGGTTCCGACAATAATATCATCGGTAAAAACTGAGAGATCATTAATTAGTCTGCGCCCAGTTGTGGCTTTGCTGCCATAAGCGTTCCAAAACAAGTCTTCGGACTCGCGTCCGCCACCGATGGAAAACTTCCTGTCATCAAAAGTATTTTGGTCGAGGGCAAAAAAGAATTTGTTTACTTTGTAGTCTTGAGCGTTATCAATCAAGGCTTGTTCGCTTTGTGCTGAAATCCAGTGGTAATCTAGCTCAATGCCACCAGCACCATCAGAATACCACGCTTGCCCCATCCAGTTTGAACGGTAAGTCGTATTGAATGATTTTAGAAAATCGCCAATAAAATTTCCATTTTCAGTAATGCCAACTCCAAGACGTGTTTCATCACCAGAGTAAGCAAGGTTAATTTGGTCAAGAGACTGAAGTTCGTTAGAGTTTTGTGCGCTTGCTGTAAAAGTAGCAAGAATTGCGGTCAAGAGTGCGTTTTTTTTAGCCGTTTTCATAAGTAACTGGTGCATTGATAGGTTGAATTAACAGCATTTTAACAAATTAATGGCTTAATTCATACAGTTTAATAGGGTGTTGAAGATAAATGTAAGGTTATTAGAGCAAGATTTAGTTTGCAGGCCATGTTTTATCATGTTCGGCAGAAAGGAGGTGGTTAGATGCAAAAGTGGTTAATGTGATGGATTGGTTTTATTCAAAAACTTCCGTACCTAATGGAGATGCGAATAATTTGCATGAGATGAGGTTATTGTAATAATTTCTTATTCATTTAAGCAGATAAACAGTATAATGGTGGTTGATTTCACAACAGATAAGAAAAAATATGAGTAATAAAATAACTATTATTAATGGGGACGGAATCGGACCTGAAATTATGGAAGCCACTTTGCGTGTTTTAGATGCTGTTGGAGCAGAGCTGGAATACGAACATGTGGATGCTGGCTTGATGGCATTAGAAAAGCATGGAAATTTATTGCCAGAAGATACTTTGGCAGCAATTGCAAAGAACAAAGTGTGTTTAAAAGGTCCATTAACAACGCCAATTGGAAAGGGGTTTAGTTCAATAAATGTGGCTTTACGCAGACATTTTAAATTGTATGCTAATATTCGTCCAGCCATTACCTTTCCTGGAACAAAGTCAAAGTTTGATGACATTGATATTATAACAGTAAGAGAAAATACCGAAGGGGCTTACCGCCAAGAAGGCCAATTTATTAATGAAGAACGAACAGTAGCAAAAGCGGAAATTGTTATTACTCGTGAAGCGTGTGAAAACATTATACGCTACGCATTTGATATTGCGGTAAAAGCTGATCGTAAAAAAGTCACGGCAGTGCACAAAGCCAATATAATGAAAACGGTATCAGGATTGTTTTTAGAAGTGGCAGAAGAAGTGGCAAAAGAATACCCGCAAATTGAATTCAACACATTAATCGTTGATAACACTTGTATGCAGTTGGTAATGAATCCTCAGCAATTTGACATTATAGTAACAACCAACCTTTTTGGAGACATAATTTCTGACTTATGTGCTGGATTGATTGGCGGATTAGGAATGGCACCAGGTGCTAATATTGGAACAGATTCTGCGATATTTGAAGCGGTGCATGGTTCAGCTCCAGATATTGCTGGAAAGAAAATTGCTAATCCAACAGCGTTGGTGTTGGCAGCAGCGCTTATGTTGGAACATATGGGTATGCATGATAAAGCCATAAAAATCCGTCAAGCTATTCGTGGCGTTTTAAGTGATAAGGATCGCTTAACTGGTGATTTAGGTGGTGCGTCTAAGACAGCAGATTTTACTGATGCAATAATTGAACGACTCTAGAGTTAAATGAAATACTGGGAGTTTGTTCGAGAATGGGAAACCTACTGCGACAAAGCTAAATTTGGACATCTTTTCGTCCTGAATTACGGTATTATACCGCAGGGTTAATATGTCAATCAACGTCAAGTACTGTCTTTACCCGAAGCTGTACGAAAAATGACTTCACAATCAGCTCAAATATTAGGTATAAATGATTAGAGGAGTTCTTCAAGTCGGTAAAAAGGCAGATATTATTATCATTTTGACTCTAACAAGGTTAAGGCCATGGTCAGTCATCCAAAACCTCATCAGCTAGCCCAAGGCTTTGATACTATTATAGTCAATGGTAAAGTTGCCAGGCGCGAAGGAAAAATGTCTGAAAGTTATTTTGGTAAGGTGCTTAAGCCAAATTAATATCTAAACTTACTTCTACAAATTTCGTAACTGCTCACACCCTGCCGTCATTACCACGAAGGCACTAATCTCATACATAATTATGTATGAGGTGCATGTTGCCTATACGCCCACATGGGTGTGGGGAAGTATCATGGATGATACGCATAATTAGTGCTTGACCGATAAAGAAGTAATCTACTGCGGGAAAGCACTAAATAGCCAGCAGCCGGGACACTGCTTTTTTGTTTAGGAATTTAAAAGCAGGTTTCTAGCTTTCTTTTTTTAGTGAGGATTTGGTATACTCAAGGTAAAGAAAACTAACCATTATCACAGTAGAAACAATAGAAGTTACAATTAAAATTAATATGAAATTTTGCCAGCCGCCGTCTTTGTTTGCCACTTCACCACCAACAAAATCAAATATCATTGCACCAAAGTATGCAAGAGCATCAATTAGACCCACCAAAAGCCCGCAATGCTTGCCGCCAAAATTAATCGAAAAAACACTCATCGGTATATAATAGGAGGGTGAAATGGCTAAACCAAATAAAAATATCAATACAATAGTCAATACTAATTCTAAATCAGCATTCCATTCAATAGTGCCTAAAAAATAAAGGCTTAACAAGCAAAGAATGGCAACCACAAGTGTTGCACCAAAAACGAAGATAACATTCTTGCTAGATAAGCGGTCATAAATAAATCCAGCAGAAAATACCGCTACTAGACAACCTAAAGGAAATGCTGCTGAGGCCATGCCAGCCTGAGCTGGCGCTAGGCTAAATGTCTGGCTAAGATAAATAGGTATAAATACCTGAAATTCAAACAAAACTGCTAGCGATGAAATGCCAAGGCTAATCAGCCAAAAACGTGGACTTTTAATAAACACCAGAATAGCACCTAGAGCACCAACACCATTGAGCGGATGGCTTTTAAACCAAGCTGATAATTCGTCTACCGTTTGTTCTGATTCATCGGATAGCTCACCAGTTTCTTGCCAAGATTTTTTTAAATATCTTGGTAGTATAATCGCGCTTAAAAGAGCAATGGCACCGGCGATAAAAAACAAGCCACGCCACGTCATTACTAATAATAGGCTACTCAATAATAATGTAGTTGCAACCGAACTGATTCTTGAGCTGGTGGCAATAAATCCCCACACTCTTCCATGTTTGGCATGAGTAAACCAAACACGAATAATATTGGCCATCGAAGGCCAACCTGCGGACTTTGCAAATATGGTTAAAAAGTAAAGTGCAAAAAAAGCGGTATTACTTGAAAGTGTACCAAAGACTATAGTGGTTATTGCTGCCATGGCGATAGCGGCAATGAAAATTTTTGTACCCCCGATTTTATCGGCCAAAACACCATTGGTGAGTTTGCCAGTCAGATTACCTGCCGTCCCCCAACCTAATATTGCGCCAAAAGAAGCCGTATCTAATGCTAATTCAGGGTCGAGTAACATCGCTGGACCGGCAACTCCAACAACGGTACGACAAAGCATTAGCATCGCATAACCCATACACATGCTAACGACAATCTGAAATTCCCAACGCATATTCGCGGTATTTTTCATAAATTCAATCCTTGTTTATTAGAGATAATTTCTTTTTTGAAACTCAATTTACCATCATTATGATAAATCCTTATAATATGGATTTTCATATTTTCTTCCGCAAAATTCTCAAAGAATAAAAACATATTTGAATCATTAGGTGAGTTAAAAGAGGTCAGTGAACCATTCTTGTATTGAAAGAAAGAGTGTCCGTTATATAAGTCAGTATATTGCGATAATTCTAATTTATGGGTATGTCCACAGAACACATGTTTAATATTATGTTTTTTAACAAAATCAATCACTCTACCTGAGTTAAAGAGAGGGTCATAATCGGTATCCAATATTGAATGGTGGTTGAGTAGTATGATTTTGTCATAAGAATAGTTTATGATTTTATTCGATACCGCATCTAAAATTTGTTTATCAACATAACCATTATCCTTATAAACCACATTGGTATCTAAACACACCACTAATAACGATTGTCCATCTATGGTCAGATTTTTGATAAAGTTTATGTCGGTACATTTTTCTTTGATGCCTTGAGTGTAATCATCTAGAAACATTTTACTCTTTTTACATTTCTCAGGGTTTGAAGGAAAAATAATATCGGCATTATCTATATACATTCTGAAGAAATCTTGAGATAACATGTTTCTTTTATCATGGTTTCCAGGAATAGAAATGATATTTTTACAGTTGATAGACGATAAAAACTGTCCCGCAGCGATGTATTCATTTTCCAAAGCATCGGTCGTATTATCACCAGTATTAATCACTAGATCGGCAGCGTAAGAATTGATTTCATCCAAAAGCTGTTGATTATTGCCAGTCCAGTGACGAGTACCGAAATGTATGTCTGAAATATGTAATAAGTTCATATTGTTTCTCTATTAAATTAGTTTCATTCTAAAATTATAAGCTTGGTCTATCACTCTTATTTAACGTAACAGATGAGTCAAATAAGTAAACATTAAGGGGGCTTTAGTAAATAGTGCCTGACCGAGAAAGAAGTAATCTACTGCGGAAAAGCTGGATTTGACCAAAATTTTCCATTATTCTCATCAAATAGCGAGCTATTCTCTTCAAATCAATGAAATATTTTGCTTCAAACCAGGCTTTTCCTCTCTACGATTCCTTTCTCGGTCAAGCACTAAGAAGACAGTTTTTGATTTGTCGCATTTTCATGCCTACCTACAATATTTCCATAATACACCGATGTTAGCTTTGTTACTTTTATTTTGCGACCTTCCATCTTGCCTGAGCCAGAATGCATTCGGACATCAGCATAACCTATACCCAGAAGACTCAATAGACATATTTATTAAAAAAGAGTATAAAATCTGGATTTGGGTATAAGCTAATGTGTAACTTTAACTCTAAGAATGATGTATAAGAAAATTGCCAAATGACTTAATAGAATTGTTGATAGAGTTTGATTTTGAAATTTATGCTCAGATTAAAGAATGTTATTGTTCGCAATAATTTAATTGATGCTTGACTTGTGTTTTGAGCCTGTTATATTATGCGATACGAATATATGTTATTCGTCAAAATTTATAACTTAACTTAATTTAGAACAAGTCTGGGAGACTAAAAACAATGAAAACAAAATTTAACAAACGAACGGCTTTATTTTTAAGCATGTTTGCCCCGTTAACAATTGGTTTTTCATCACAAACTTTTGCTCAAGATGGTACGGATGATGTTGAAGAAGTAGTAGTATTAGGTTCACGCCGTGCTGCTCGTTCTGCATCTGATTCTGCTGTACCTGTTGATGTGATTGGTGGTGAAGACTTTATAAACCAAGGTTCAACGGACCTTAGTACATTATTGAAAAATATAGTACCATCTTACCAAGTAATGACACAGCCTATTAGTGATGCGGCAACTTTGGTTCGTCCTGCAAATTTACGCGGACTAGCACCTGACCATACTTTGGTATTGGTTAACGGCAAACGTCGTCACCGCTCGGCAGTTATTTCGTGGCTTGGTAACGGTGTTGCTGATGGGGCTCAAGGTCCAGATATCTCACAAATCCCTGCCATCGCATTAAAGCAAGTGGCAGTACTACGTGATGGCGCTGCTGCTCAATACGGATCAGATGCCATTGCTGGTGTAATGAATTTTACGCTAAAAGATGCATCAGATGGCGCTACTTTCGAAGCACGTTATGGTCAATACTATGAAGGTGATGGTGCGACTTATAATGTAGCTGGAAATATTGGTTTGCCTTTTACTGACAACGGTTTTGTAAACTTGTCATTTGAATACGGCGAATCTGATGATACGGATCGTTCAGTTCAACGTCGTGATGCTGCTGCATTAATTGCGGCGGGCAATACAGCTGTTGCCGACCCTGCGCAAATTTGGGGCCAGCCAATAATCAATGATGATTTAAAGCTTGTTTATAACATGGGCGTAGAATTAAGCGGTAATAAAGAGTTTTATGCTTTTGGTAACTATGGCTCCAAAGAAGTGGATGGTGGATTTTTCTTCCGTAACCCTGTAACTAGAGGCGGGATATATAAAGGCCCAAGAGATATTGGAGATGGTTCAGGTTATATATCAAGACCGGGAAAGTCCGATCCAACTAGAAGGGCTTTGTGGGATAATGCAACTCCAACAATATTAACGGCTGACCTAACTCCTGGTGCAACAAATAATTCAAACTGCCCAAGAGTAAATGTGGTAAACAATGCCGTTGATCCTGCTGATTTGGCAGCATTGGAAGCAGCGGGTTGTTTTTCGTTTTTGGGTATGTTTCCTGGTGGTTTCACTCCGAGATTCGGTGGTACAGTTGAAGATTTTGCAACAACCGTTGGTTTAAGAGGAGAAATGGACAATGGTTGGGCATACGATGTGAGCGGTTCATTTGGACGCAGTTTTGTTGATTTTACCATTCGTAACACAATTAACGCCTCATTAGGTCCAGATACACCTACTGTATTTGATCCAGGTGCTTATGAGCAAGTGGAAAAAAATGTTAACATTGATTTATCTAAAGAATTTGAAGTGGCTAGTTTTTATTCTGGTTTAAATGTTGCAGTTGGTGCTGAATGGCGTCAAGAAGCTTTCACTGTTAAAGTAGGCGATCAGGCTTCATTCCAAATTGGACCTTTAGCTGCACAAGGCTTTAGTTCTGCTTCAAATGGATTTCCTGGATTTTCAAACTTAGCAGGTGGTACATTTAAACGTTCAAACTATGCAGCTTATGTTGATTTAGAAGCAGATGTAACAGAAAGTTGGTTAGTCGGTGTTGCTTTGAGATTTGAAGATTTCCAGGATTTTGGTACAACAACTAACGGAAAAATTGTTTCTCGTTATGAGTTTACCGATGATTTTGCAATACGTGGTGCGTACAGTACTGGCTTTAGAGCACCAACTCCAGGCCAATCTAATACATTTAATGTATCAACACAGTTCAGTGCAACTGGTGAATTAGTTAATAACGGAACCATTCCAGCAACTAACCCAGTGGCTGTTTCTCGTGGTGGTCAACCACTAGATGCGGAAAAGTCTCAAAACTTCACTTTTGGTGTTGTGACAAACATTGGTCCAGTTGAATTAACAGTTGATTATTTCGCTATTAATTTAGATGATCGTATTACCTTGTCTCAAGACAATGCTTTGTCTCAAGAGGAAGTTGATGTTTTGTTGGCATCAGGTATTACCAGTGCAGCTAACTTAAGAAACTTCCGTTTCTTTACCAATGGTTTTGATACAGAAACAAGAGGTCTTGATGTTGTAGCTACTTATTCAACTGAAATTGGTAATGGCAATACTGATTTTGTACTGTCATTCAATCGCACTGAAACAGAAGTAGTTAGAGTTGATACTTTTACTCTTCCTGATGGAACAACTGGTACATTACTTGGTGGCGAGAGAATTACTGAACAAGAAAGAGGCTTGCCTCAGACTCGTTGGAATTTCTCTGCTAATCACACGGTTGGTGACTGGAGATTCTTAGGTCGCTTAACTCATAACAGTGGTTATTATGGAACAGATAATAATATATTTGTAGGCGACAACTTGAGTTTGGATCTTGAAATGGCATATGCTATCAATGATAATATGACAATTACTCTTGGTGCGCAAAATGTAACTGATGAGTATCCAGATGAAATTTTTGCTTTGCAGGATAATGGTGAACTTGCTTTGGATGCTAATGGACTGCCTCAACCAGGTAGTGGTTCTGGAAGTAGATATGACCAAAACTCACCATTGGGCTTTGGTGGTGGATTCTATTACCTCAGGTTCCGTTACGACCTATAAGTTATATAAATATGTTTAAAGACATGAGAGTATAACGATAAGACAAAATACCTGCTGTAACTATTTTATAGTGGGTATTTTTTTATAAAGAAATTTAAAAAAGAGAATTAAACAAAATGGGCACAAAAATGATTAAATCAAAAAAATATCTGGCTCTAGTGCTAGCTATAAGTGCAACTGCAAGCTTTGCGCAGCTAAATGAAGTTGTTAAGACAGGAGCTGCAAAGGTTAAAGACGCACAAAAATCACAAGCACAAGTGGACAAAATTGTCGACTCATCACAGGCACGATTAGTAGAATACCGTAGTTTACTTAAACAAGTTGATGGTTTGAAAGTCTATAACGATCAGTTAGATACACAAATAAAAAGTCAAATGGCTTTGATTGAAAAGTTTGAAAATTCAACAGCTCAGGTGGCATTAATTGAACGTCAAATGCTGCCACTTATTATTAAGATGGTTGGAAGCTTAAGAGATTTTGTTGATTTGGATTTACCCTTTCATGAGCAAGAACGTGCTGAGCGTATATTGTTCCTTGAAGAAAATATTGAAAAATCAGAAGTGGATATTTCTGAAAAATTCCGTCAAGTTCTAGAAGTTTACAAGATAGAAAATGAATATGGAAGAAAAATGGATTCTTATTCTGCCATTATTAAAGTTAATGGACAAGAACAGGATGTAAATATACTTAGAGTTGGTCGTATTGCTTTAGTTGCACAAACTAAAGATACAAAGTTAAGTGCTGTCTATGATAAAGCAACTAAATCATGGGTTGAATTGGATAATACTACTTACAGAAACTCTATTAAAAATGGCATTAAGATGGCAAATAAACAGGCATCAATTGGTGTCATGAGTTTACCAATTTCAGCACCAGTAGGAGCTAAATAATGAAGACTTTAAAAATTACAACACTTCTAACCACTCTAGTATTAATATTTTCAGTGAGTAGCATGAGCTATGCAGCTGATTTATCGATGAGTGATTTATTACGTAAAGTAAAAGCAGGTCGATCTGCTGATCGTGCTGACAACGCTAGACGTTTGCAAGAGTTCAAAAAACAGAAACAACAACAAGAACAAAAAATCCGTAATGTTAAAGGTCAAATAGCATCCTTAGAAAAAAAGGCAGCAGAGATGGAAGTTCAGTTTAATGAAAATGAACTAATTGTTGAAGAAAAAAGAAAGCAGCGAGATGAAAGGCTAGGCTCACTAAAAGAGCTTTTTGGTCACTTAACTTCATCAGCTGCTGATTTACGTGTAAATTTCGAGAACTCTATTACCAGTACTCAGTTTCCAAATCGAATTGAATTTTTAAGTGAACTTATTAAAAAAATGAATTCATCAACAGACTTGCCTTCGATGGAAGATATAGAAAGAGTTTGGTTTGAAATGCACCGTGAAATTACCGAATCAGGAAGCGTTGTAAAATACCAAGCTAAAGTTGGTGTTGAAGGGCAGCAAGAAGTGGTTCGAATTGGTGTCTTCAATATGGTTTCAGATGGCAACTATCTAGAGTATAAGCCTAATAACGGGACTTTGAGTATTTTGGCAAGACAACCTTCTGATTACCAAGCAGGTGCTCAAGAGTTACAAAATTCTTCATCTGGTTTTACACCAGTTGGAATTGATCCAACAGGTCCATCTGGTGGTGGTTATTTAACTGCATTAATTAATACTCCTACTTTGATTGAAAAATGGCACGAAGGTAAACTGGTTGGTTATATCATTTCTGCTGTAGCTGTTTTTGGGATTTTGTTGTCTCTCTGGAGATTCTTGGTGTTAGGTGGTGTTTCAGCTAAAGTTAAGAAACAAATTAAGTCAGATACATTATCTGACAAAAATCCTCTTGGACGTGTGTTGTTAGCCGCAGAAGCTAATGGAAATGCAGATGTTGAAACATTAGAGTTGAGGTTGGGTGAAGCAATTTTAAAAGAACGAACAGCTATCAACAAATCACTTCCTTTGCTTAAGATTATTTCAATGGTAGCTCCATTGTTAGGATTGCTAGGTACTGTAACAGGTATGATTTTAGTGTTCCAGGCAATTACTATATTTGGTGCAGGTGATCCAAAACGTATGGCTGGTGGCATATCAGGTGCGTTAGTAACAACCGTACTAGGATTAGTTGCAGCAATCCCTATTTTATTGTTACACACTTTCTTAAGTGGCAAGGCAAAAGGCATTATGCATGTCTTAGAAGAACAAAGTGCAGGTATCCTAGCAGAACGCGCAGAGCGCAAATAAGGAGAGCGCAAAATGCTAATATATTTATTAGATATATTTGAAGCTATTGATAATTTTTTTAATAAAGGTGGACCTGTACTTTATATAATTGCAGGAACAACCTTTATTATGTGGGCAATGATTTTAGATAAATATTTATACCTAAAATTTAGTTTTAAACATGATTTTTCCAAAGCTCAGAAAGTTTGGACATCACGAAATGAACATAAATCATGGAACGCTCATGCAATTAGAGAAAAATTGATTTCAGAAGTGCAAGAAAAAATCAACCACAATATTCCAGTGATTAAAACATTAATAGCCTTGTTACCATTGTTGGGTTTATTAGGTACAGTTACAGGAATGATTGAGGTGTTTTCTACACTTGCAGCTACCGGCGGTGGCGATGCAAAATCAATGGCAAGCGGAGTTTCAAAATCAACTATTCCAACAATGGCTGGGATGGTTGTCGCACTTTCGGGTGTATTTGCAAACACGTTTGTTACTCAATTAGCCGATAAAGAAAGTAATGAAATAGAGGAACGCTTAACCTTTGAAGACTAATTGTTAAACATATTGCCCCATGGGATTGCCATTTCGGCAGTTTAAAAAACTCATTGACTTCCGTCAAATCGTTTTTTAAACTTTGAACTGACAAACCCATGGAACAATCTGAGTTAACAATCGTTTTTAAAAGTTAAGTTTTACTATAAATAAACAAATTAAAAGAGAAGAACTATGCGTAGAAGTTTTCTATCAGAATCAGCAGGTGAAGAAGAAGGAGCCATTGATTTGACTCCAATGTTGGACGTGGTATTTATCATGTTAATATTTTTCATTGTAACCGCTACATTTATTAAAGAAACCGGTGTGGAAATCAATCGCCCACCAGCTAGTACATCAAATAAGAAAGATGACACAACAGTATTAATTGCAATTAGTGCAGATAACTCCATTTGGATGGATAAGCGTAGAATAGATGTACGTTCGGTTAAAGCGAATATTCAGCGTTTACATGCAGAAAATCCAGAAGGTGGGGTTGTCATTCAAGCAGATGAATTAGCGTCTGTTAAGACATTTACTGCAGTACTTGATGCTGCCAGAGAGATAGTTGACCCTGGTAAAATATCTTTATCAACCCAATAGAGGAGTAAAACATATGGTTATTAAAAGAGCCATCATTACTGTGCCATTGGCATTTGTAGTAACAGCAGCATTAATAATGCTGATGGTTGCACTAATTGAGATGGGTGATTTAAATTTAGATAAATCAAAAAGCATAAAAATGCCAAATATTTTTATGCCAGAAGTTGAACTAATGGCGAATAGAGAAGTTCAAAAACCTGAGAAACCTCAGGTGGACGAGCAACCACCACCAGATATTCCACAACAAGACTTTGATCAAATTGATGCAGATTCAAATATTGGAGCAATAAACGCACCTGATAGTATGAGTGCTGATTTAGATTTGAGTATAGGAACTGGTTTATCAGCATCAGATGGTGAGTTTCTACCTATCGTAAAGGTGGCACCACAATACCCATCAAGAGCCTCCTCTCGTGGTATTGAAGGCTATGTGATATTATCGTATACAGTGACTAAGCAAGGTACTGTATTGAATCCAGTGGTGATTGAAGCAAAACCTGAAAATATATTTAATCGTGCAGCTATTAAATCAGCTCTACGTTATAAATATAAACCTCGTGTTGTCGATGGTGTGCCTCAAGATGTACCAGGTGTAAGAACAAGAATTACCTTTAAGTTGGCGGATTAGAATTATGAAAAATTTAAAATTATTAGTTATAATCATTAGTTTAGTATTTTCCGTTTTTGTTCAAGCTGGTCGACATGATAAAAAAGAACAGGCTACTGGTGCAATTGATGCGAAAACATTTGAAAAATTAATGAAAGCACAAGAGCTTACTGAAGCAGGCAACCATGAAGCAGCATTAGCTGAACTAGATGTACTAAAAGCGCGTGGTAAAGTCAGTGGTTATGGTAAGTCTCAGATGTACAACTTTTATGCTTTTATCTATGCATCAAAGGAGGATTATCAGCAAGCTATTAATGCGTATCTGGAAGTAATTAAAATACCAGAAACGACACCAGCTCTTGCTTTGCAAGCAAAATATACGGTAGCTCAGCTGTATTTCCAATTAGAAAAGTTTCCACTTTGTATTAAGTACATGAATGAGTGGCTAAAAGAAGTACCAAAGCCAACACCAACATCTCATATTATGTTGGCTCAAGCCTATTACCAATTAGAAAAATATGATTCCGCTTTAATTAATGTTGATAAAGCAGTAACACTTGAGACAAAAGCAGGAAGAAAGGTAAAAGAAAATTGGTTACGCTTAAAATCAGCTCTTTATTATGACAAAGGTGATTATAAAAAAACTGCAGAGACTTATGAGCAATTGGTGAAACTTTATCCAAAATCGACTTATTTAAAGCAGTTAGCTGGTATGTATGGAGAATTGGGCCAAGACATGAAGCGTTTGACCGTATTTGATTCGCTGTATTTGCATGGAGATTTAAACAAAGGCAAGGACATGTTAAATCTTGCATATATGTTTCTAGGTCAAGATGTGCCATATAAAGCGGCTAAGATAATTGAAAAAGGTATGAAAAGCGGTGCTATTGAAAAAAACCAGAAGAATATTGAAACACTGGGCAATACATGGGCGCAAGCTAATCAGCATGATAAGGCAATTCCAGTACTGGAACAAGCTGCAAAATTATCGGACAAAGGTTTGTTGTTTGCTCGACTTGCAGGTGTTTATTTCGATGCGGGCAACTATAAGAAAGCTGCTAATGCAACAAAGAAAGCTGCAGAAAAAGGAGGCTTAAGTAACCCTGGCAATAATTACTTATTGATGGGAATGGCTTATTCAAACCTGAAGCAATATGAAAGTGCCTTGCAAGCCTTTAGACAGGCAAAGAAAACTAAAAAAGTGTTAAAAGATGCAAGAGCATGGGAAAAACATACATTAAAAGAAATTAAACTTATTGAGGATTTGAAAAAAGGTCAATTAGAGTTAGAAGAAAAAACCAAGAAAACTTTAGAATCAGATGAAAACAACAAAGATGTTTAAAATATTAATGTTTTAAAAAAAGCCCTATTTTGTAGGGCTTTTTTTTTGCCTAATCTTCAAGACTAAACTTAATTTTTTTGTTAAATGGCAGTTGTGCCAACTGTGAAATAGACTGTTCAGGAAGTTGTAAAACCCGAGCATATCCACCAGTGGTTTGCGCATCACGCATAAGAATAATAATTTTCCCAGATGGTGTAAGTTGTACAGTGCCGGCTTGCACTGAAGAAGTAATAATATCATTTATTCCATAGGGTATGTCTTGTTTAAATAAGTAGGCCATTCTATTTGATTGGGAAGTGAGGTTGAAATTACTTGAAAAAATCTTATGTTTTAGCTCATCAGTTAGCAAACAGAATTCCGGTCCTTTAAATGCGACAAGTTTTTCATGAGTAAAAAGATTTTGACTCAATTTAACAGTCGTTCGATTTTTGATTGTCCGACTAGTTTTATTGATGACAATAATTTGATTTTTTTGTAATGTTGAAGACTTTGTTAAACCATTATATTGTGATTGACTATCTAAAATAATTTCACAGTCAAAACCATCGATAATTGATAAGTAGTTACGACAGCCATGAATTGTTTTACCAATTTGTAAAATGTCACCTTTACATATTTGTAGTACAGTATTAATTTGAATAGGTTTAGAGTTAAGTAATAAATGACATTGAGCACCTGTAATGGCGATATAAGTAGGGGATAAAAATTTAATAGTAGGTCCAATAAATGTGCTCTCAATAACCGAACAATCAGATGAGTTGTTTAGTAATGCGTTTGCTAGGTTAAAACTATATAAATCCATACAACCACTCACAGGAACACCGAGATGGCGTGAGCCAAAACGTCCAGCATCTTGAATTGAAGAATAAAACCCTGTTGAAAGAATTTTAATCATTGGTTAAGCCGTGTTAAATTCAGAGAGAGTTATTGGTATGAATTGGAGTGTATCCATTGGAGATATTGGACAAGGGTTAATATCTTTAGCATTAAACAACTCAAATCGTGTACGGCCAATAATATTCCAACCAGCTGGTGAGGTGTTAGCATAAATACCAGTTTGTTTTCCTCCAATTGCAACAGATCCTTTTTTTACAAGAGGTCTTGGAGATGAAAGTCGTGGTGCATGAAGTTGTGTATCTAATCCACTCAAATAAGGAAAGCCAGGCAGAAACCCAATAAAGTCAACCGTATATAAAGGAGTGCTGTGAAGTAGAATAATTTCGTCAATTGATAATTTGAGAGTACTTGATAGCGAAACTAAATCAATGCCTAATGATGGGTGATAACAAACTGGAATTTTCCAATGGTGAGAATTAATATCTGTTGAAAAATCAATCGTATGATAGATATTGAAAAGTTGATTTTTTAATTTTATAAGTGACGTTGATTGCTTGAAGTAGAGTGTAAGACTGCAATAGGTAGGTACAGAATCTACTATCTCATTTTTAAAAACTTTGAGTATAACTTTATTAAAATGATAAATTTTGCGACTTGTCTTGGAGCTAATAATGTTTTCCCAAGAGATAAGCAGCCCAGATATGCCGAATTGTAAAATGGTTATTGGCATTGTTTTTTTAAATAATGGATTAATTCCAAGGCAGTAGGGTTATCGCCATGTAAACAAAATGTATCGGCTCTAATCTTAACTTTTTCACCATTTAAACTTGTGGCATAACCATTATTGATGATAGAACTAACTTGTCTACATGCTAGTATTGGGTTGTCAATAATGGCATTTTGGTGCATTCGGTTTACTAAGCTAAGGTCGTTGTTGTAACGCCGATCAATAAAGGCTTCATAAGCAAGTAAAAATTTACTCTTTGCTAAGTCTGCAATAATAGAATGATAAGGGACGAATAATATAAAATCAAAATTTAATCGCAAGTAAACATCTAAAACTAGTTGTGCTAACTTTAAATCGGTACAAGTTAAATTATACAAGGCACCATGTAACTTTATATGATTCATTTTTATATTCAGTTGTGAACAAATTTTTAAAAAATGTGTTATTTGATTATAAAGAGAATCAGTAAGTTCATCAGAGGAAATAGATACAGCTTTTCTACCAAAATTTTCCTTATCAGGAAATGAAGGGTGTGCACCAACCAAAACATTGTGTTTAATTGCTAATTGTACTGTTTGAGTCATTGAATCTGTAGTTCCATAATGACCTCCGCAAGCGATGCTACATTCATCAAGATATGGCATTAACTGGGCATCAGTTAACATGCCTTCGCCCAAGTCACAGTTAATTTTAAATTTCATAAAACAATTATACCGATATTGCAATTCAAAAACCATAGCCTGAGACTAAAAAAAATATGCGAGCTTAACTAAAAGTTAACTTTATGTTAATATACTGTACTTGGAAAAACATAGGGGGCAAACAGTATCAACTTAACATAAATACTGCCTATATTTTATTGTCAAGGAAGAAAACTTACCTAATAAATAATGAGTAAATAACTCAGTAGGAGAAATTATGAAATTTAGAAAGTCTATACTAACCGTTTGTATTAATGCCGCAATGGCATCAGCTATAATTGCACCAACAGTGATACTTGCACAGGATGATACTCCTGTTTTAGAAGAGGTTATTGTGACAGCACAGCAACGAGAGCAATCCTTAGCAGATGTGCCAATTTCGGTTGCAGTAGTTGATGGTCAATTACTAAAAGAGCAGAATATTGAAAAGATGGCGGATTTACAGTTTGCAGTTCCAAACTTTACCATGGCAGAAAGTGGTATTGGTACAAATGTCTTTATTCGTGGAATAGGCTCGGGAAATAACCAGGGTTTTGAACAGTCTGTAGGTGTTTATGTTGATGGTATTCATCACGGGCGTGCACAACAGGCACGTGCTCCATTCTTTGACTTGCAAAGAATTGAAGTTTTGCGTGGACCTCAGTCCATTTTGTTCGGGAAAAACTCAATAGCTGGAGCGTTAAATATGACTACAGCACGACCAACCAATGAGTTTGAGGGTGAGGTAACGTTAAACCATGGGTTTACCTTTGGCGAAACAGAAGCATCGTTGGTATTATCAGGCCCAGTTAATGACAGGTTTCGTTATCGCATTGCAGGTCGATATCACGAACTTGACGGCTATGTAGAAAATCTAACACTAAATAGAGATGAGCCACAGCAGTCAGATTACACACTAAGAACAACGGTTGAATTTGATTTTACCGATACAATGATGGGTACATTAAAGCTCGAATCATCTAAGTTTGATGTGGTCGGCAGAAATATAGAAACCATAGGTGAGCAACCAGCAGCAGCTGGACCTTTTACTGGGTTAACTTATTCTGAAATTTTGACAGGTCCTCCTTCTGTTGGATTGTTTGGTCAAGATCCGTCAATTTTAAACAATATCCTTGATGGCAAACGTCATGCGAATGGAGACTTTAGTAACAATGATCAGTTTGAAGCTGTTTTGATATTGGACTGGGACTTAGATGACCATTCACTACGCTCAACAACAGGGATTTCAAACTTTGAATTCACCGATAATTGTGATTGTGATTTTACAGGTGCAAATATATTTACTTTACCTCTTTCAGAACAGTTTGACCAAGTTTCACAAGAAATTCGTCTAACTTCAAACCTCGATGGCCCAGTAAATTATATAGTTGGTGGATATTATCAAGACAGTAAGCATAGATTTAGTGATAGGCTAAGTGTTCCTGGCAATTCAATATTGGTACCATTGTTAAATAGTAATCCAGCTTTTCCTCCAGGTGCTAATATCGGCAATTTATTTGCCAATACAGCAGCTCCACGTGAAGCGGCAGTTAATAGCTCTGTAGCATCAGTTTTTGGTCAAGTTGACTGGGACTTTAATGATACCATGACATTGCAACTGGGTGGACGATTAACTCATGAAACTAAAAATGGTACAAAAAACTTAACAATAACAAGCATAGATGGCAGCCCATTATCTCCACAACAAGCTATAGCCGCTGATTTTTATGGTTTGGTTTTTGATATTGGCTCCTCTAACGTGCTTAATTTAGTTGACCCAACTATTACAGATAGGTTGGGAGGTCATCCAATTGCTGGTCGCATTTCAGATACGGCATTTACTCCAGATATAAAGCTTTACTGGGATGTTTCCGATGATACTATGCTATATATTAGTGCGGTTCAAGGCAACAAGTCAGGAGGCTTTGACTTTAGAGGAAACAACAAAGGAGCATCAGCCACCTCAGAAGAAGCTTTTGAGTTTGCTAGTGAAAAAGCCACAAGCTTTGAGTTTGGTGGAAAGCTTAGTCTATTAGATGGTGCGGCAGAACTAAACTTTGCAGCCTACTATACCCAGTTTAGAGACTTACAAGTTTCAATATTTGACGGAACTTTAGGTTTTAATGTTGGTAATGCTGCTAAGGCAGATGTTAAAGGTTTGGAGCTTGATGGTAGATGGCAAGCCACTAACAGTTTGACTTTGACTGGCTCATTGGCATTTACAGATTTTGAATTTAATGATTACACCAATGGCCGTTGTAACTTTGATCAAACACCAAACGGACCTCAGGCGGCGGATGGATTTTGTGACTACTCTGGTCAAACAAATCAGCTAGTATCAGATTATCAAGGCACATTTAGTGCCAACCATAATATGGAGTTATCAGGTGGAATGGAGCTTAATACAACCTTTAATGTCTTTTTTACCGATGAATATCATGCATCAGCAAGTTTAGATCCAGCTTTGGTGCAGCCAGCATATCAAATGTTAAACTTACGCATTGGTTTATCAAACCCAAATAAAGGCTGGGATGTAGCTATTATGGGTGAGAATCTAACAAATGAAGATATTATTCTTTTTGGTGGTGATGCACCGCTATCAGGCTCACCGATTGGTGCAATATCTAAGTATGTTTTTGTTAATCAAGGCAGAAGAGTTGCAGTACAATTAACAAAGAGATTTTAAAGTAAGCTAAAGAAGTTTTTCAACTTCAGAAATATATTGAAAGAAAACAGAGAAAGTCCCTGCAATAGTAGGGATTTTTTTGGTTAGAAAAAATTAAACGCTTTCCCAAGAGACTTTAGGGTCAGACCAAAAGTAATGATAAGGATGAAAAAGCCCAATATGTTTTGTAACAAAGAGTTGGTATAATTACCTAAAAGAGAGCTTTTATTCATAACCCAAATTAAGAACAAGGCAACCAAGGGTAATAATAAACCATTAGCAACTTGAGCAAACTTAATTATCTCAATGGATTTAAAGCCAGTTGATGAAAAAACAACTCCTATGCTGAGGATAAAGATCCAAATTACTCTAAATTTAAATGACCTAAGGTTTGTTTGCCAATTAAAACAACCAGAGGCGACGTAGGCTGCAGCCATCGGTGCAGTAATGGCAGAGGTAATACCAGCAGAAAACAAACCGATAGCTAATAAATATTTGGCGTAACTACCAAATAAAGGCTCTAAACCTTGAGCTAAATCAGCAGCATTGCGAACATCACTTCCGTTAATGGCAGCAGCACTAACCATAATTGCAATAGACACTATGCCGCCACCAATGATTGAGATTAATGTATCACGTTTTGCCATAGCTAAATCTTTTTCTCCTGACCATTTTTCTTGTACCAACGAAGCATGAAGAAACAAATTGTAAGGCACAACTGTCGTACCAATTAAGCCGATAATAACAAATAAGCTACCTTCTGGAAAAGAAGGAATTAACAAACCTTTAGTAACAGCTAATAAATTAGGAGCTGTCATGATAGCGGTAACCACAAAAGCCAATGACATCAATATGACCAATATGACTAAAGCTTTTTCGATAAACTTGTAACTACCAATCCAGAGTACAGTAAAAGCGACTAACCCAATAACTAAACTAAAGAGGTTAATCGTCAAATTCCCCATTGAAAAAGAAGAGTGTTGGAATAAAGTCTCTAGCCCCAAAACACCACCACTAATATTGCCTGCCTCATAGGCAGCATTGCCCACCAAAATTGCAGACATTATCAGTAACATTGCAGCCCATTTAGTGCCAGGGTTTGGCAATTGTTCACGTACAGCTTGAGCCAATCCTTTTTGACTAATCAAGCCAAGTCGAACAGACATTTCTTGCAAAACAATGGTTGCAACAATAGAGAACACCATTGCCCAGAGTAAAACGAAATGATATTTAGCACCTGCAATCGTACAAATGGTAACTGTTCCTGGTCCAATAAATGCAGCAGCTATGAGTACACCAGGACCTAAGTTATTAAATAGGTTTTTCATTGTATAAATTACTCTTGTATTTGATTAAGTGCATAAATTGCAAAGCTACCAAGCCAATGTCCGCCTTCATAGCTGTCTGAAACTAGGTTGGGTAAGGAATATTGCATGTGTTTATTGGCAATATTTTTTAAATGAGAATACCGAGGATATTGATTGGCTAAGCCATAAAGCACCCAAGCGCGAGTAAAGTTTAAACCATCTAAATGCACGAGTTTCCCATCGTTTCTATCAGAGACCACACCAACTTTGAGGTCAAATTTCTTTTTACGTATTTTGGGTAAAAAATGCCGTAACCACGAGTGGAATTCTTTCTCCTTTAAGACTCTTCGCATAATATCCACCTCTTCTAGGCAAGGAGATAAAAAATCAAAGCCCCCTGGCTCCCACTTAATTGGGCAATTTCTATCATTAAGGTAAAAATGTTTAGCTCTTAGAGTAATAGTTTCGACGAGTTTATCATCGCCAAGTGCTTTAGCATAATCAAATGCAAAAGCCATGCCAAAAGCAGTGTTGGGATGTTCGCCAACACGAACATTGTAATAAAGTTTAGGTAGAAATTTAATGAATTTTTTAGCCAGTAAATCAGACAAAGGTTTGAGGTTGCTCTCTAGTTCTCGTGCTAAAGGATCATCCCATGTGTGTAATTCTTGTGCTAATTTTAACAGCCAAGCCCAGCCGTAAGTGCGTTCCCAAGATTTATTATACTTACCATGAAAATACTCGACTTCTTTGGCAATGTTTGCGCGTGTTAGGTGGTTTTTCAGCAGCGAACGTAACTGTGGCGCAGATTCTATGCTTGGGTGGCTTTTTAATAAAGAAACCATTGACCAGTGTCCATGAACAGCTGAGTGCCAATCAAAACAGCCATAAAAAGCGGGGTGCATTTCTTTTGGCGTTTTTAAGTCTTTTTCACTGCCTAAGGTTTGACCTAATTTATAAGGATACTGAGTTTCTACACAATCAATAGGCAATTGCGCTAAGCGTTGTGCTTGGGAAATCCCTAACTGAGGTGTTTCATAGTATTTTTTTGTTTTGGTGAAGCCATAAGTCGATATAAATAGTAAGAAAAGGATAAAAAAGAAAGAGTTTTTCATGTTTTCAGATGTGTTTGAATTATCACTAGTTTAACTTAAAATTAACGTCAGTGAATGTATAATAGTAAACAACTATAAAGAAAAAAAGGTAATCTCATGAAAATACTGTTCAAACTAGTAGGCCTTAGTGCGGTTTTACTTTCTTGCTCTGTCAACTCACTTACATTTGAATCCAAAATTTTGCAAGACAATTCAGGGTCAAATTACCTTCAGTTCTCCAATCCAAATAGCAGCCTAAGTAATTCTTTTGAAAAAGTAGTTGCAGATTTTAATGGCGATGGGATAGATGATGTCCTATCCTTAGGTGGTGATATTTATATGATTGAAGGAGGATTTCCTGTGCCGATTGCCCCAATCCCAGGCTCCGTCATGTCAATGATGTTATCAGGAGAAAATGGATTGCTATTTCATGATTTAGGCATCGGTTATTCAAGTCCTGTTAGTGTTGTTGTTGATATTGATCAAGATGGAGATTTGGATATTGTTATGCAATCATGTCAAATTGCACTAAATGATGGTAATGCCAATTTTAATCTTGTAGGGTTTTCAGATTTATGCTCTATTCCAAAGCAATTATATGTTGTAGATATAGATGCAGATAGTGATTTGGATATTCTTACCCAAGACAGTTTTTTTATTAATCAAGGGGGCTTAAATTTTTCAAAAATTGACAGCATTATAGACACAACAGCTCAAGTTCATAGCTTCAGTGACATTAATAGTGACAACAAGCTAGACCTGCTTCAAGTTGTCAATAACGAACTGCAATCATGGATAAATGATGGTCAAGGAAATTTTGAATTGCTAAGCAGTGTTGAGTTGCCATTAAATGCTTTTCTTTTGCATCAAATGCCTTTGAGAACTAACGAACCACAAAATTTAATGTTAGCCTTTCATGGCGAAACAGGTGATTTTTTAAAGTTGTTAACTAATGATGGAGTGGGTCACTTTGCTATTAATGACTTTAATTTAGCAACTGAAGACTTTGCCATTAATGATTTTAAAATAGGTAAATTATATAACAAAGATGCCGATAATAACGGCACAGAAGATTTATGGATAGCATCTGTTTATAGGAACAACAGCTCGTGTAGTTTAAATAATCAAAATTTATTGTTTTTATACAAGCAGCAAGAAGGCATATGGCAAAAGCAGGTCACTTTACATTCAGAAGGGTTGCACAAAGGCAGTTTTATGTTTGGAAATAAATATACGGTAGATAGTTTGCCGACAATAATAGACTTAAATAGTGATGGTTTGCCTGATGTGGTTTTTACAGGAATAAAACAACAAACTTGGATTAATTCTTATTATGCTGTTGGTGAAAGTCAATACTTTAGCTTATCAAATATATCCCAAAATCAATTTAGTCAAACCATTGATACGGCAGATTACAATAATGACGGGTTTCTTGATATTTTTAGCTCGGCTAATTTCAATGGAGTTTGTGAAAGTCACGAACTCCAACCCGATTTCTTCACAGCATCTCATTTTGTTCGCAGTGTTCTGTGGATGGGTGATGGACAAGGACAATTTGAAGCCTTTAGCTCGCAATTTGGAGGCGGCAATGGTTTTTTAAGGTCTTATGAGTATGCTATATTTGCAGATTTGGAAGGAGATGGAGAACAAAATCTTATTGTGACAACACCAACAATGGATAACGTGCCAAGAAATAGTTATTATGTTTATCCTCGCTTAGTCGACCCAGGGTTAGCCTTAGCATTACCTGAAGTGACCTTCAATGCAAAAGTAGCACAATTGAACTCATCGAGCAATAATCGCCAGATTGTGATGGTGGCAGATACTACAGATGCTCCAATAATCATTAGCCAACTTGGTGGCTCTGCTGGGCTGGTCGAGATAGGGCGGTTGGAGTTTGGTGCAAGAAATGGAGAATTTAAACTAGCTGATATGGATGGAGATGGTGCGATTGATATTGTGGCAAGCAATCGAGCTGCTAACAATTCAATTAAAATTTGGTATAACGATGGACTGATGAATTTCACTGCAACAGAACCATTTGCTGAATCTGTGATTAGCTTTACCTTTATGGATGTTAATAATGATGGAAAGTTAGATATAATGACATCAAATGAAAGTCATGACATATGGCTTAATCAGGGTCAAAGAAGTTTTGTCAAGCATCAATACGATGATTCGTTTTGGTTTCATAGGCGTGGGTTGCATGACCTTATTAATCAAATACCAGCGCAATTACAAACCGTTGACTGGAATCAAGATGGAAAAGATGACTTGTTAGCATACCAAAACAATAATTATGATGTGTATATAAATGGTAGTACAGAAACAGAAATATCGTTTTATAGAGTTTTTCGCAGTAGTGCTTATGTAGTTTCAGGGCTAAAAAATTCTGCAGAAGTTGTAAATTTTAATAGCGATTTAAAAAATGATTTTATTATTTCTTATGGTGGAATAATTAAAATTAATACTCAAATAGAAGAAGGTGTGGCAACTGGACTTTATTTTGATTCTCAATACAATGGGCATGGCTTTTCAATCGATGAAATAGGTAGAGACAACCTTTATTATTCTGTTTTCTATACATATGATGATGAAGGTAATCCAGAATGGTTTTCGGCATTGCAGCGATACCTAGGTTATCAGAACAGATTCTCATTAATTCAAGCAAATAATTCAAGAAGTATATATTACCGTTATAATTACGATACTAAAATTGCACAAATAGACAATTCAGTGCAAAGAAGAGGGCGTCTTTCTTTTAGTAGTCACTTCTTAAATAGTGAAAATATTTCAAGAGCATTTTTTGAGATATTTGACCAACCATCAGTTGGATGGGGTATCCAAGAAATCATTCCCTTTTCTCAACGCCCTGAAAATGATTTATCAGGTCATTGGTGGGCAGGAGAAAATGACTCTGGCTGGGGAATTTCACTTAATTTTCAAGAGACAGATGACGTACAATTAGTGGTAGCAACGATGTATTTTTATGATGAAACAGGTCAACCTGTTTGGGTGATTGGTACGCAAGAAGGCTTTGAGTTGAATCAAGACATTACAATTAATATGGAGAAAGTTAACGGTTATGGACGTTCACAAAACTCTGTGGAATTAACGCGTTTGCCAGCAGGAACAATTACCATTAATTTGAATCAAGCATCGCAAAATTTAACCGAAGCTGGAGTTTTGACTATGGATGTCCATTATCCTGATGATGGTCAAAATAATAATTGGGTTCGCCAAACTATTCCAATCGCTATGTTGTCAAAACCTAGAGAGCCATAAAACCATAAAAAAATATTAATGAGTCTTAAAAGTTTCAATTCTCATGGTGTAATGTGTTGAAATAACTTAAAATGGTCAGTCCGAAAAACGTGAGTTATAAACACTCACTACTTACTCAAAGGGGACAACAATGGGTTTAAGAGAAGACATTAAAAAAGCGGCTTTAGAGTACCACCAAGATTTTCCTCCTGGAAAAATTAAGATTGTGGCAACTAAGGCGTTAACCACAGCCAAAGATTTAGCTTTAGCTTATTCTCCAGGTGTCGCTGCACCATGCGAGGAAATCCAAAGGGATCCATCCACAGCATCTCTGTATACTGCTCGTGGTAATATGGTGGCAGTCATCACCAATGGAACAGCAGTTCTTGGATTGGGAGATATAGGACCATTGGCAGCAAAACCTGTTATGGAAGGCAAGGCAGTCTTGTTTAAAAAATTTGCAGGCGTGGATGTTTTTGATATAGAAATTGATGAAAAGGATCCCGATAAGCTGATTGATATTATTGCATCACTTGAGCCGACATTTGGCGGCATAAACTTAGAGGATATAAAATCCCCTGAATGTTTTTATGTGGAAGAAAAGTTAAAGAGCCGTTTAAAAATCCCAGTTTTTCATGATGACCAACACGGAACGGCAATTATTACAGGTGCAGCAGTTATTAATGGATTAAAAATAATTGAAAAAGACATCACAACAGTTAAATTGGTAACATCAGGAGCAGGCGCGGCAGGAATGGCATGTTTGGATTTGTTAGTTGATTTAGGCGTAAAAAAAGAAAATATCATTGTTTCTGACTCGAAGGGGGTTTTATATGAATCACGAGAAGACATCGCAACAGGTCCATCAGAACGAAGACGTTCTTATGCCAAAGGCGTACAAAAACAAAGCCTGAGTGAAGCTTTGGTTGATGCTGATATATTTTTAGGGGTTTCGGCTGGTGGTATCTTAAAGCCTGAGATGATAATGCCAATGGCAAAAGACCCTATTATTTTAGCTTTAGCAAACCCCATTCCAGAAATAATGCCTGATGTGGCACTCAAAGCACGTCCAGATGCAATTTTAGCAACAGGTCGGTCTGATTTTCCAAACCAAGTTAATAATGTTTTGTGTTTTCCTTACATTTTCAGGGGTACATTAGATGTGCGCGCTCCAGTTATTAATGACGAAATGAAAAAGGCTTGTGTTTATGCATTGGCAGAACTGGCACAAAAAGAATCCTCCGATGTCGGTGCAGAGGCATTTGATGGAGAGGCTAAAGGTTTTGGTCGAGATTACCTGATTCCGCAACCATTTGACCCGCGTATTTTATTGTATGTAGCACCTGCTGTAGCACAAGCGGCAATGGACTCTGGTGTGGCAACTCGGCCGATTGAAAACATGCAAGAATATAAAGATATTTTAAGTTATTTTGTGTTCAAAAGTGGGTTGATGATGAAGCCGATATTCGATAAAGCCAGAAGCAATCCAAAAAAAGTAGTCTTTGCAGAAGGTGAGGATGAACGAGTATTACGCGCTGTTCGCACTATTTTGGACGATAAAATGGCAACCCCGATATTGATAGGTCGCCCAAAAGTTGTTAGGGCTCGTATAGAAAAAATTGGAATCAATCTAAAAATAGGTCGCGATTTTGAATTGGTAAATCCTCAAAAAGATACCCGATTTAAAGAGTATTGGATGCTCTACCATAAAATTATGCAACGCAAAGGTGTAACACCGGAAATAGCCAAAGCTATAGTTCGAACACGTTCATCACTCATCGCAGCACTAATGGTTAAGCGTGGAGAGGCAGATGCCATGTTAGCCGGTTTAACCGGTCGATTCACTACTGTTTTGGGGTATGTTCAAGAAGTTATTGGCTGTCAAAAAGGTGTCCATAGCGCAGCTACCTTAAGTGGGATTGCAACTGAATATGGTAATTTCTTCTTCTGTGATACCTATGTCAACCCAAATCCTACGGCAGAACAAATTGCTGATTCAGCGATTTTAGCCGCTGAAAAATTACGCGATTTTGGTAAAACACCGCGTATTGCCTTGTTATCATATTCTAGCTTTGGTTCTCGTGAAGGGGAAAGTCCTAAAAAAATGCGTAAAGCTTTACAAATTTTGCAAGAGAAAGCGCCTGATTTGGAAGTGGAAGGTGAAATGGAAGCAGATATTGCATTAATTCCGGAGTTGCGTGAGAGCATGTTCCCCAACTCAAAGCTTCAAGGTCGAGCTAATTTGTTTATGATGCCTAATCTGGATTCTGCCAATATGGCAATTAATTTATTAAGAAACTTCACCAAAGGAGTGACCGTTGGACCCATTTTGCTCGGTTCAAAAGAATCCGCCCATGTTTTAATTCCAACATCTTCGGTGCGTCGCATTATTAATATGACAGCCATCGCTGTTGTCGATGCTCAAAATAAGCAGAGTAAAAGAGAAAACAAATGACAGAAATAATAAACAATAACAGTAAAGTGGGTTTAGATTCACAAGACATTGATAAACAAGAGACGCAAGAATGGTTGGATGCATTAACTGCCGTTATTCAACAAGAGGGCCCTGAGCGGGCACACTTTTTGATTGAGCAGTTAATTGATTTAAATCGACGTTCTGGAGGCCATCTGCCGTATGAAGCCACAACAGCTTATTTAAATACCATCCCGACTGCACAAGAACAAAAATCTCCAGGTAATACCGAAATTGAATGGAAGATTCGAGCCATTATTCGTTGGAATGCTATGGCAATGGTAGTACGAGCCAATCGTCGCCCTGGTTCTCTTGGTGGGCATATTGCCTCATTTGCATCTGCTGCCACCATTTACGATGTAGGTTTTAATCACTTCTTCCGAGGCCCTGAGCATGAGTGTGGCGGAGATTTAATGTATGTACAAGGGCATTGTGCTCCTGGTTTTTATGCTCGTTCGTTCTTGGAAGGACGTATAGATGAAGAGCAAATGGATAACTTTAGGCGTGAAGTCGATGGCGAGGGTTTGTCCTCTTATCCACATCCATGGTTGATGCCTGATTATTGGCAGTTTGCAACAGTTTCCATGGGATTGGGTCCTATTCAAGCGATTTACCAAGCTCGTTTTATGAAGTATATGCAAAACCGCGATATGATTAATAAGACAGACAAAAAAGTCTATGCTTTCTTAGGTGATGGCGAAACGGATGAGCCAGAATCTCTCGGCGCTATCTCAATGGCAGGACGAGAAAAACTCGATAACCTCGTATTTGTAGTTAATTGTAACTTACAGCGACTCGATGGACCGGTACGCGGTAATGGTAAAATCATTCAAGAACTCGAAGGTGTTTTCCGTGGCGCGGGTTGGAATGTCATAAAGGTTATTTGGGGCGGTTATTGGGACCCCTTACTTGCTAGAGACAGCAATGGATTGTTGAAAAAACGCATGGAAGAAGCTGTCGATGGTGATTACCAAAATTATAAATCTAAAGATGGTGCTTATGTGCGCGAACATTTCTTCGGCAAATACCCAGAGCTCAAAGAAATGGTTGCTAATATGACTGATAAAGACATTTGGCGTTTAAATCGTGGCGGACATGACCCACATAAAATGTATGCCGCTTATGCCGCAGCAAATGAACACAAAGGTCAGCCGACGGTGATATTGGCCAAAACAGTAAAAGGTTATGGCATGGGTGATGCTGGTCAAGGTTTAAATACCACGCATCAACAAAAGAAGATGAAAACCTCGGCTGTTGAGCATTTTCGAGACCAATTTAATGTCCCTATCGCTGATGAAGATTTGGATGATGTGCCTTATTACAAGCCAAGTGAAGATTCTGAAGAGGTTCAGTACCTCAAACAACGCCGTGCAGAATTAGGGGGGCATTTGCCACAACGCAAAGTTAACTATGACACTCTACCAATTCCTGATTTGGATAAATTTGCCAGCATTATGAAGGCCTCTGGCGAGCGCGAGTTTTCCACCACTATGAGTTTTGTGCGTATGTTGTCAATATTGCTACGTGATAAGAAGTTGGCACCACATATTGTGCCGATTGTTGCTGACGAAGCGCGAACATTTGGTATGGAAGGATTATTTCGCCAGTTAGGTATTTATTCGCACCAAGGGCAAAAATATACCCCTGAAGATGCTGATCAGTTGATGTTTTATAAAGAAAGCAAAGATGGACAGGTCTTGCAAGAAGGTATCTCTGAGGCTGGTGCTATGTCCTCATGGATAGCCGCAGGAACTTCTTATGCCAACTACGGTGTAGCAATGATTCCATTCTTTATTTACTATTCCATGTTTGGATTTCAGCGCATTGGTGACTTGTGTTATGCGGCTGGTGATATGCGAACTAAAGGTTTCTTACTGGGTGGAACATCGGGTCGAACCACATTAAATGGTGAAGGTCTTCAACACGAAGATGGTCATTCACATCAAATTTCCGCAACTGTTCCTAACTGTATTTCTTATGATCCAACCTTCTCTTATGAAGTGGCAGTGATTATTCACAGCGGTTTAGAGCGCATGTATGCTAATCATGAAGACGTGTATTTCTACATCACCTTGTTGAACGAAAACTACACGCACCCAGAAATGCCAAAAGGCAGTGAAGCTGATATTCTCAAAGGTATGTATGCTCTGGAGCAAACAAAAGGAAAGATTAAAGCACAATTGTTGGGCTCTGGATCTATCTTGCGTGAAGCTATTGCCGCAAGTGAGATGCTGAAAAAAGACTTCAAAGTTGATTGTGATATTTGGTCTTGCCCAAGTTTTACCGAACTTAAACGCGATGGTCAAAGTGTCGAACGCTTTAACCGATTAAACCCAACGAAAAAAGCCAAAGTATCTCATGTTGAAAAATGTTTAGATAAAGCCAAAGGCCCAATCATTGCTGCCAGTGACTACGTGCATGATTTTGTCGAACAAATCCGACCGTGGATTAAGGGTGAATATTACACACTTGGTACCGATGGTTTTGGTCGCTCAGATACGCGCGAACAACTGCGCTCATTCTTTGAAGTGGATAAATTTCATATCGCTTACACCACTGTTTTGGCTTTGGTTAATTCAGGTGATTTACCCAAAACAGCGATTGCCAAAGCCCTTAAGCTTTATAACATCGATGCAACGCGACCTGATCCAGTAGGGGTGTAATTATGAGTAATGAAATAATAAAAGTACCAGATATTGGTGATGTAGGTGCGGTTGAAATTATCGAAGTATTGGTTGCTGTGGGTGATACTATCGCAAAAGATGATTTAATTGTCACACTCGAATCGGACAAAGCCACCATGGAAGTGCCATCAGAAACGGCAGGTGTCGTGACAAAAGTGATGGTTAGTGTCGGTGATGAAGTCTCTGAAGGTACTGATTTAATTGAAATTGAAGTTGACTCGTCATTCCTGCGCAGGCAGGAATCTCAGCAAGCAAGTGACGATTCAAAAAAGAACGCGGCAGATTCAGGAGATTCCCGCCTTCGCGAGAATGACGCTGTTATTGCACCTAAAAAAGTGGTTGAAAAACCCATGCCCAAACAAGTCAAAAAGGCAGCACCACCTGTGGTTGACGCCAAAACACTTTCAGGCAAAAAAGCCCATGCATCTCCAGCGATAAGAAAATACGCACGAGAGCTTGGAGCAGATATTAATGTCATTTCTGGCACAGGTCGTAAAGGTCGCATCACTAAAGCAGATGTGACAGCCTTTATCAAACAAGCCATGCAATCAGGTGGAACTGTCAACAGCACGCCAACTTTTGAAGTGTTACCACCACCGAATGAGGATTTTAGTAAATACGGCGAAATTGAAACCATAGCTTTATCACGTATTCAAAAAATATCAGGCAAATATTTGCACCGTAACTGGGTACGTATTCCACATGTAACCCAATTTGACGAATCTGATATCACCGACATGGAAGCATTCCGACAAGCCAACAAAGCCGATGCTAAAGCACAAGGGTTCAGCTTGTCACCCTTGGCGTTTATCATCAAAGCGGTAGCGGTAGCCCTGAAAAAATTCCCTAGATTTAATTCCTCACTAGATGCAGGTGGCGAAAATTTAGTGATGAAAAAATACTACCACATTGGCATTGCTGTGGATACACCAAACGGTTTGGTTGTGCCGGTGCTGCGTGATGTATTAAGCAAAACAGTCATGGATATTGCCAAAGAAATGGGTGAAATATCCTTAAAAGCCCGCGAAGGCAAACTCACACCTGCGGATATGAAAGGCGGTTGTTTTTCTGTTTCGTCTCTTGGTGGGATAGGTGGAACAGCCTTTACCCCGATTATCAACGCACCAGAGGTGGCAATTTTAGGCGTAAGTCGCTCTAAGATAAAACCTGAATACAACAAAAAAGGCGAAGTCGAACCTCGTTTGATGCTGCCATTATCCCTATCTTATGACCACCGTGTCATTGATGGCGCTGATGCTGCCCGTTTTATTGTGTATTTATCGGCTGTATTATCTGATTTAAAGAAGATGTTATTATGAGGACTTTAAAATGAGTACTAAAGTTATAGAAATAAAAGTCCCAGATATGGGTGATTTTGATGGAGTTCCGGTTATCGAAATATTAGTTAGTGAAGGTCAAACTATAGAAACAGATGATGCCTTAATCACATTGGAAAGCGAAAAAGCCACCATGGAAATTCCTTCCCCTCATGCAGGAAAAATTACTGAAATCTTAGTTGCCATTGATGAAATCGTGCAACAAGGAACGGTTATTGCCAAGATGGAGGTCAGGGATGAGGTATCAGGTGACAGGAATCAGGTAAAAGAAGAATTGTCATCCTCGCAAAAGAACACGGCAGATTCAGGAGATTCCCGCCTTCGCGAGAATGACGGAGGTGTTACGGAGAATGACAATAAAGATTACGACACAGAACTCCTAGTCCTCGGCGGTGGCCCAGGTGGCTATACTGCAGCCTTTCGTGCGGCAGATTTAGGTATGCAAGTGACATTGGTCGAACGCTATGAAACACTGGGTGGTGTTTGTTTAAATGTCGGTTGTATTCCATCTAAAGCCTTGCTGCATTCAGCTCAAGTCATTCGCGAAGCCGCACACATGAACCAACACGGTTTGGATTTTGGTAAGCCAAAAATAGACAAAGATAAATTGCTTGGCTGGAAAGATTCAATCACCCAAAAATTAACTGGTGGTTTGGCACAAATGGCAAAACAACGCAAAGTTAATGTTGTCAACGGCACAGGCAAATTTGTTGATGACCACACCTTGGCTGTTGACGGTAAAAATATAAGCTTTGCTCAATGCATTATTGCCGCAGGTTCACAAGTCTTTAAATTGCCCAATATCCCATGGGATGATAAACGCGTAATGGACTCTACCGATGCTTTAGAAATGAGTGATATTCCAAAAAGCATGTTGATTTTAGGTGGCGGTATAATCGGACTCGAAATGGCAACGGTTTATTCGGCACTTGGTACAGAAATAACCATTGTCGAAATGATGCCACAAATTATTCCTGGAGCAGACAAAGATTTAGTTCGTCCATTGATGATGTTATCGAAAAAGCGTTACAAAGCCATCAAACTCAAAACCAAAGTAACCAATGTTACCGCCAAAAAGAATGGCTTGGAAGTTGAATTTGATGAAAAAGACACAGAAACTTATGATAAAGTTTTAGTGGCAGTTGGACGTGTGCCCAACGGCAATAAGCTCGATGCCGACAAAGCAGGTGTGCAAGTGACCGACCGTGGCTTTATCGAAGTGGATAAACAACAACGCACGAATGTAAACCATATCTTTGCCATCGGCGATATCGTCGGACAACCGATGCTAGCACACAAAGCCACACACGAAGCCAAAGTGGCAGCCGAAGTGGCAAATGGCGAAAAAGTATTCTTCGATGCTCTTGTTATTCCATCCGTGGCCTACACCGATCCCGAAGTGGCATGGGTAGGCGAAACCGAAATCACAGCCAAAGAAAAAGGCATTAACTATGGCTTAGGCAAATTCCCCTGGGCAGCCAGTGGACGTGCCTTAGGCTTAGATAGAACCGAAGGTTTCACCAAGCTAATATTCGACAAAGACACCGACCTAGTCATAGGTGCAGGCATCACAGGGCCCAATGCGGGTGAGTTAATTTCCGAATTATCATTAGCCATAGAAATGGGCTGCGAAGCCGCCGATATAGGTTTAACCATTCATCCACATCCAACCCTTGCCGAAAGCGTAGCCATGAGTGCCGAAGTGTTTGAAGGAACAATTACGGATTTGTATATACCAAAGAAAAATTAAATATAACTGTGATAAAAAAAGACATGAAAGAGTTACAAGGAATAGTTAAGGAAATTCTTGAAAGTACTAATTCGATCGGGAATAGTTGTCTATATTTGAGTGCATTCTTGGTTGCTATGATAAATGATCACACAACTTTATCAGCAAAATTCATAACGGGTTCTTTAAAACTTAATGAATTAGTTGTTTATAATCACAGCCCTGTTAAATTATTATTGGAAGGTCAAGAAAGTTTATTGAATAATTGGGATGGTCATTCATGGATAGAAATTTCTGGCTTCATCATTGATTTATCTATTTTTAGAACTATATTTTCATCAAAAACAGATTTAAAAATACAGGAAGCATTTAAAATAATTCAAAGGGATTACGATGGGTACATTATTGAAAAGAAAATAAATTTGATAGAGAAAGGATTGGTTTATACAATAAAAGAAGAGCTAACAAATGAAAATGCTAATGTTTTAATTCAAAATGCAGGAAATATAGGTCTTATAAAAAATAATATTTAAATTGATTTAATTGACACTAAATACTACGATGAATTAACAACCTTAAATTATAAACCAATTTATGTTATTAAAACATTTATGATTTTTAAATTCTGAAGAAGTATAATGATTTTTTTATCAGTATCATTATTGTATATATTGACCTATACCTAAAATATGATTGGTGTAATCAATATGTAACATAAAGTGGCTTTTCCAACTCTTTTTACTAAATTTTGTAGGTGTATTTATGAAAAAAATGAAATTATTTATTATTGCTTTTAACTTGTTTTTTCTAGTTAGTTGCGAATCTAATAAAGGGTGGGACAATAAACACATTAATGAAATAAAAACTGTTTGCATTACAAAAATCAAGAAATCTGCAACTAAAGCATTTTTTGATTACTTCAAAGGAACAGGAAATTCTTTAACTAAAGCTAAAATTTCCGAAGGTAATAAAATGATTGAAACTGTTGCTAATAATCTATGTACATGTTATGTAAAAGAAGCCATTACAACATGGGATTATGAAGAGTTTAATCTTAACATACGATCATATACTGAGTGGATACTCACATCTAAATGTAAAGTAAATGACTATATGTAAAGAAAACGTAGGTTGGGCTGAGCTTGCGAAGCCCAACGACAGACTATCGGTTAACTTATAAATCATTTAACGAAAAAATTCCAAAATATAGTTTCAATTAAATATCCAAATATTGGGCTTCGTGCTTCAGCATCAACCTACATTTTAAAAAGAATAGAGTTCATTTAAATATTGATTTACATTCTCGTTTGGCTCAAAACATTTGAAGTTATTCGGATACTCTATTTTACACCTCGGGTTAGTTTATTTGGGTTTTGTCTTGTATCAAAAATATCGTGAATATGAATAAATTTTTGTTCCTCAAGAACTGAATAAATAATTTTGTAATTTGTATGGATCAAATATCTATAACTTTTTATTCTATTGTTTAGCAAAGACTCTTTTTGTCCCATACGCGGTGTGCGTTCTAGCGCGTAGGTTGGGCAGAGCAACGCGAAGCCCAACATCAGGCTATCGGTTAACTCAAAAGCCTTTCAACAAAAAAATAAAATTTAGTTCCAATAAAATTCATTGTCAATTCAAACACCACAATGTTGGGCTTCGTGCCTCAGCACCAACCTACAACAGAATGGGTAACATCCCTTGGAATTTAAAAAAGACAATTTCACTAAATACACTTTTGCATTTATATCATTAGGGTCAGAGCATTTGATTTTACATTGCCCAAAAATTTAACTTATACTCCGTTCTAATTTAACTGGGTTTTGTCTTGTATCAAAGACATCATGAATGTGAACCTTTTTATCTTTTTCAAGAACTGAATAAATAATTTTGTAATTTGTATGGATCAAATATCTATAACTTTTTTTCTATTGTTTAGCAAAGACTCTTTTTGTCCCATTCGCGGTGTGCGTTCTAGCGCGTAGGTTGGGCAGAGCAACGCGAAGCCCAACATCAGGCTATCGGTTAACTCAAAAGCCTTTCAACAAAAAAATAAAATTTAGTTCCAATAAAATTCATTGTCAATTCAAACACCACAATGTTGGGCTTCGTGCCTCAGCACCAACCTACAACAGAATGGGTAACATCCCTTGGAATTTAAAAAAGACAATTTCACTAAATACACTTTTGCATTTATATCATTAGGGTCAGAGCATTTGATTTTACATTGCCCAAAAATTTAACTTATACTCCGTTCTAATTTAACTGGGTTTTGTCTTGTATCAAAGACATCATGAATGTGAACCTTTTTATCTTTTTCAAGAACTGAATAAATAATTTTGTAATTTGTATGGATCAAATATCTATAACTTTTTATTCTATTGTTTAGCAAAGACTCTTTTTGTCCCATACGCGGTGTGCGTTCTAGTTTTTGAGTGTGATGTAGTATATTTGATACCAATTTTTTGGCTATTTGTGGTGATATATTGAGATTAAAGTAATTGAAAATTTCATCCAGTTGATTTTCAGCAAATTCTGACCAAATTACTTTAAATGCCATTAGCTATATTTTTGCAATAACTCATCATTAGTTTTGAATTTATTATGAGCAAAATCTTGTTCTGACAAGTCAATTCTTTCGTTCAATTCTGCAATCGACATAGGTGACAAATTACGATTTTGTTCTAACTTCATTAAACTCTCTAAATGTAAAATGACATCCTCATTTTGTATTTCGAGAAATTCTTGAATAAATTCTAATTTGCGTGCTTGTATACTCATACATTAATATTGAACCTAAAAGTCCCATATTTCAATAGATATTTTCTTTTTTTTATTATTTATCGTAAGGTCAAAGCATTTAATGTGGTATTTTTTAATCAATAAGCCCACTTTATCCTTAATTTATGGTGGCTAATTGTGCAGTTACATAGATAAAAGCTTCCTATGTTAGGAAATAGTTATCGCCAAATCGATCAAGTTAATTGTCGTCTAATACGTGGGTGTCCCCGCTTACTTTGACGTAACTCTTAAATGAAAGCAAATATCCAAAGTTTAGATTAAATAGTTATACCTACAAATATAGTTGGTAGATTTCAAAAAAGTATTACGTCTTTATTTTACACCCTCTTGTACCTCAGCAACTACCTACATTTTAAATAGCAGTGGTAAATATCGTTGGTGTTCCCGTTTATTCCCTGTTTTATTTTTGTTTAGTATATACTGTTGTAGTTACTAATCCCAAGAGACAAAAAAGCAGGGGTTATTCAATCTTCAAATCTTTCTTTTGTTGTTGCACTCTTGCCTGAAAAGAGCGACCTAAATTATTTCCTTTTTTCACTATTCTTAAATGGGCTTTTTCTTTATGGTAATTTTGAAATTTTTCAATTAATGTTTTATCTTCAAATTCAAAAACCGCATCCATTATTTCAATGTATTTAATGTCCTCCACATTAATTTGGTGAACTTCAATAAACCTATCAACAATTATCGAAAAAGTATTTGGCTGTCTGTGGTCTGTATTTAGTTCTTCCCAAAAACAAAGTTCACCTGTTTCCTGGCATCTAACTTGTCCCTTTTTTGAGTGTTTCTTAAAGAATGACAATTTCACATTTCGCAAATCTTGACTAATTGATTCTCTACAAGCTTTATTAAATTTTGTTCTAGGTGAGTCACTTCCTTTGATACAACCAATGTATGAGAACACTTCAATAGTAGAGTCATTCCTTATCAAATGAAAACACTTGGTTTTGTATCGTACTTCATCAACTTTAATATCTTTTATCCCTACTCCAATTTTTTCTTCAGTTCGTCTATGTAAATTTAGCAACTGCATTACATCTTCAAAATCCGTGGGATTCAATATTTCGCCGAATTTATATGAATTTAGTATGGTTTTATAAAAATTTAAAGCATCTTTTTTAAAATTAAATATGTTATTTCCTATGACTATTCTTTTTTTCATTGATTATCCTGATTTACAATTAATCATACAATCTCGAATCAAATTGCTTCTTTTTATACACGTGTGAATGATACAAGGTTGGTGCTGAGGTACGAAGCTCAGCGACAGGCTATCGACAAACTCATAAATGGTGTATGATTATATTTTTTAAAGTTCCAAATTCTATCACAATCTAAGTATCACTATGTTGGATTTTTCATGCTCAGTCTATCTTATCTTGTAACTACTCACTCCGTCATTCCCGCGAAGGCGGTAATCTCATAAATATTAGTGTGAAGGGTGGTAATTAATGATACAAATCACCCTATAGATTCCTGCCTTCGCAGGAATGACTGGTGTGAGTAGTTATCTTATATTTTAAAAAAAGAATAGAATTTGTTGTGACAATGTTATTTTAAAACTTTATCAAGTGCATATTAGGCATCAATTAATTTGACCGATTTGGCGACAACCATCTTGCCACCAACAAAGTCATTTACCGTTGATTTTCTTTCTTTTCTTTTTTCTCCAAGCGTTTTTCCTTTAAGGTTTTTTTAGGTTCTTTTTTGACAGCTTTTTGTGCATTTTTGCCCTTAGCCATATATTACTCCTATAATGATATTGAAAGAATGTATTTTAACACATGCATGGAATAGAAAAGCACATCAAATATATTTGATTGGAAATATCGTGGGTGTTGCCTTTAATTTTCTGTAGAGAAGAAATGAAATGAGTGTACAATTTAGCATGTAGGTACCGTCTTGTTCAGTTAAATTATACTCTTTTGTTTTGTTTATCAAGGAGTCCACAAGAACTTCACTACTTTTTTCTTTGTGGACTTTGCGCCGTCTTTGCGATCTTCGCGTTACGCTTTAAGTCCTTTCGGAAATTGGCATAACTTCCCTTGGACCAACACCAACATAATCAGCATTAGGGCGAATAATACGATTATTAGCACGTTGTTCCATCACATGAGCTGCCCAGCCAGTTATTCTTGAACACACAAAAATCGGTGTAAATAATTTGGTTGGTATATCCATAAAATGATAAGCCGATGCGTGGAAAAAATCGGCATTGGGGAAAATTCTTTTTTCATCCCAAAGTTTTTTCTCAACCGCACAAGATACATCGTACAAACATTCATCATTTACATCATCCGATAATTTTTTGCTCCAGCGTTTTATTAGTGCGTTTCTTGGATCGCTTTCGGTATAAACAGCATGCCCAAAGCCCATGATTAATTGCTTGGTTGCCAGCATTTCATCAATTCCTGTAACTGCCTCTTCAACAGACTTCCATTGCGATAACATTGCCATTGCTGCCTCATTGGCACCACCATGTAATGGTCCGCGTAATGCACCAACTGCTGCAGTTACACAAGAGTACATGTCAGATAAAGTTGATGCGACCACTCTTCCTGTGAAGGTTGAGGCATTAAATTCGTGTTCTGCATACAATATTAAAGACACATCCATTACACGAGCATGAAGTGCATTGGGTTTTTTACCACGCAACATATGTAAAAAATGCCCACCGATAGAATCGTCATCTAAAGCTGTATCAATACGCACGCCTTCGTGAGAAAACTTATACCAATAACAAATGATGGAAGGAAAAGCACCTAGCAATCTATCAGCAGCATCTTGTTGTTGTGAAAAATCAACCTCAGGCTCTAAATTGCCAAGCATAGATGCACCGGTGCGCATAACATCCATTGGGTGGGTATCTCTGGGAATCATTTCCAAGGTTGCTTTTAAGGCTTCAGGCAAGTCGCGATTCGCCATAATTTTGGCAGAATATTCATCCAATTGCGATTGGTTAGGCAATTCACCATGAAAAATTAAATAAGCCGTTTCATAAAACGTAGTATTTTCAGCTAAATCAGCAACATCATAACCATTATAAGTTAGCCCAGAGCCTGTTTTGCCCACGGTACATAGTTTAGTTTCACCTGCTGATTGCCCGCGTAAGCCTGCACCTGATTTCTTTTTAACTTCTGACATTTGTTTCTCCGGTAATTTATATTCCCGTCATTCCTGCGAAGGCAGGAATCTCCAATTGGTTGACTAGATTCCTGCCTTCGCAGGAATGACGCTTATTGTTGTAATTAAAGCTATTTCTTTGAAAATAGCTCGTCTAATTTTTGTTCGTATTTGTGATAACCCAAAAATTCGTACATATCCTCTCTGGGTTGCATAATGTCGATGACATTACGCTGGTGTCCATCCGTTAAAAGTGCTTCATAAACATTTTGAGCGCCTTTGTTCATGGCTCGATAAGCACCACAACAGTACAAAACCATATCTACATTGTGTGCACCCAATTCTTGTTGTGAATACAATTCAGTTTTGCCAAACTCCGTAATGTTTGCCAAAATAGGTACTTTAACAGCGGCTTTAATTTGTTGGTATTGGGCAAGTGATTGTACTGCTTCGGGGAAAATCATATCAGCTCCAGCCTCCACATAGGCGACCATGCGTTCGATGGCTAAATCTATGCCCTCAATTGCCAGTGCATCAGTACGTGCCATAATGACAAATTCATCATCGGTACGTGCATCAACTGCGGCTTTAACACGGTCAACCATTTCTTGCTTGCTTACTACTTCTTTATTGGGCCTATGTCCACAGCGTTTTTCTGCCACTTGGTCCTCCATGTGCATGGCAGCTGCCCCTGCTTTGATAACACTGCGGGTTGTGCGAGCAATATTAAATGCACCGCCCCAGCAAGTATCAACATCAATAAGCAAAGGTAATTTACACACATCTGTTATTCTACGTGTATCAATTAACACATCTTCTAGTGATGAAATACCCAAATCTGGCATACCTAAAGAATTGGCAGCCACTCCGCCACCAGATAAATAAATGGCTTTGTGTCCAATTTTCTCTGCCATTAGAGCGGTCAATGCAGTAATTGTTCCAACCACAGAAAGGGGTTTGTTGTCCTCTACAGCCGCTCGAAATAGCGTACCTGCAGATTGTGTAGTATTAGTCATAAGTAGCCCATGTTTGCGCTTAGGATTAAGCGCGCGTATTATAACAAAATTAATTATAAAACACTAATTAGCGTTTGCTTATATAAAAACCTTTACACAACTCGTGGAGCTTTTTTACAACTTTTTTCCACCCCCTTGAATTGCGGTATTATGCTGCCGGGTTAATAAAAGTATGCTGTCTTTATTAATTTAGATTGATAAATTTATTGCTACTCTCTAATGAATCAAGTGCGCCATATTGGACTCATTGCTTACTTACAATAGGTTGTTAAATTGATAATAGTGTGACCCTAGTCACAATATGTAAATATATTTACAAAATAATATTGACTAATTTTTAAGACTGTATATAAATAGCGGCAACACAAATATAAAGAGTGCTAGAAACATTTGAGGTAATTATGAAAAATAGAACACAATCAAGAAAAATTGAACTTGTTAAAACGCAAGTGGAAAATAATATTCAGATACAGCCATTGCCGGTTGAGCTGGATACATGTAAGCGTGCATTTACCACAAGAAATGTTAACTTAGATGATGCGCAAACATTAGTAACGGGAGAGGTGAAGCCTAAGGCGGGAGACTTGGTACTTTGTGAGGTGACTCGTTTAAGACAACATTGTCGTATTGAACAGCCAAATGGTCGAAGAAGTCGGATGTTTGTGAAGGATAAAATAGTTGTCTGTTATGGAAACCGTTATGCCCCTGACCAATTTGAATCTATTGTTCCAGAAGATTTAAGTGCTTGTCATTTAGTTGCTGGCGGTGGTGTAGCCTCTCATATGCGCTTTAAAAGCCCTAAAGTGAAACCTGCAACAGAGATTCAGCCATTGGGTTTGTTGGGAAATAAAAATGGAGTTGTATTGAATTTAGAGCAGTATAATGTTTTAAATAGCCCTCAAGTTACTTCATCAAAGGATATTCCAATTCTTTTAGTTTCTGGCTCTTCAATGAATGCAGGCAAGACGACCACTGTTGCAAGTCTAATCAGAGGTTTTGTTGCCGATGGGTTTAATGTCTCTGCGGCAAAGGTAACTGGTACGGGTTCTGGTGGAGATTTATGGCATTTTATAGATGCCGGTGTTTCGGCAGCTATTGATTTTACCGATGCTGGCTTGGTCTCAACTTATTTGGTGTCTAATCAAAGTTTAGTAAAACTATTTGATGAAATGATAGCTCATTTAAAAACACCCCAAACTGATGTGATTGTAGTCGAAGTAGCAGATGGTATATTGCAAGGAGAAACAAAGGCTTTGCTTGAATCCTCAGAAATAATTAATGCAACAACAGCCATGATTTATACTGCTGGTGATAGTTCGTCAGCACTTTATGGAGATAATTGGTTGCAATCTTTGGGCTATAACGTATTGGGTATATCCGGTGTTGTTTCATCTAACCCGCTGGGAGTGCAAGAAGTTGAGAAAATGACTTCAACGCCAATCTTTAAGAAAAAAGAAACAGTAGCTGCTGGATTTGGCCATCATTTATTTGATTTGTTGTCAGCATCAAGTTTAGCAACAAGAAGCGTTAAAAAATAATTAATTATGAAAAACCAGTTTTCACCTTTTAACCCACCGGCTCGTTTTTGGAAAAAGTCAAAGTTTTCAATAGCGCAGCTGATAACTAATGGTTTATTAAAATCATTAGTGGTTGTGGGAAGTTATTATTGGGTGAAAAAGTTGGCTTCACAAATAAGAAATCAGCAAGAAATAAATATAATGACTATTGTTTATTTATTAATTGCTGCTTTATTAATAATAGCTTTGCGAGTTCATGAACGATATGTTTCTGAAAAAATGTCACAAAGCTATATTAATTCCATTCGTTCCAGTTTGTTAAAGCGTTTAATGCGAGCATCTGTTAGAGATATACAGGCTAAGACAATTGGTAATTTATCTTCGCGCTTGGCAGGTGACTTATCGGCATTAAAGCGTTGGTTAAGTTTAGGCATTTCTCGATTGATTACTCATAGCTTGTTGTTGGCACTAACAACATTACTGATTTTTAAGGTTAATGTGTTATTGGGTATGACAATATTGATTACAATAGTAGCACTTGTTGCACTATCTGTGTATTTTGGTAGTTTTCTAAAAAATAGTATTAAGTTAGTGAGAAGAAATCGGATTGCCATTCATAGTTTGTTGGTTGAAAGGCTGTCTTCTTTGGCAATGATTCGAGCAATGGGTAGGGAAGGTTATGAAGTTGCACGAATAAATAAACAAGCACGAAAGTTAGAAAAGAACATTGCAAAGCAAGGTGTGTTCTTGGGTTTGTTGCGAGGTATAGGTGATTCATCTTCACTTATATTAATTAGTGTTTTCTTTGTTTTTAATGGACTTAATAACCACATACTTGCATTAGATGAGATAACAGCACTCATTAGTATTATTTTATTTCTAAATTCTCCAATAAGAGAACTCGGTCGTTTGCAAGAGTATTATCAAGGGGCAAAGTTATCAATTTCAAAAATTCAAGAGCTGTATGCCATTCCTCGAATTGTTAGGGGCAGAAGCTCATTAACAACAATAGAAGAAGATGCAACATCATTAGGACGAATAGTTTTTAGAGATGTTAATGTTCGAGGTATATTTTCGCATTTATCAGTAAATGCTAAAAAAGGGGATCATATTGCACTAACAGGCGCAAATGGTTCGGGCAAAAGCACTTTAATTCAGCTTGTTCTGGGTTTAATAAAAGTTGATTCAGGTCTTGTACGTATCAATGGAAATCTTCCAAATAAAACATCTTCACAAGACAGGGCTGCTCATATCGGTTATGCCTCAGCCGAGGCGGGATTGATAAGAGGGAACTTATTTAACAATCTAACTTATCGAAAGGCTAAAGATCAAATCAAAGGAGTAGATGAGTTGTTGAGTTTTTGTCAACTTGATGGGTTGGTTGAGAAGCTACCAAAAGGTTTAAATAGTAAAATTTTGGAGAGTGGTAAAAATTTATCTTCAGGTGAAAAAGCAAGGATATTGTTATTTAGGGCTTTATTAGGAGCACCAGCGATATTGATTTTAGATGAGCCTGAGAGCTATCTAGATAAACAGGGCTTGAAAATAATTAAAAATTTATTAGCCGATTATAAAGGCACTATTGTTATGGCTACTCATAATAGTGAATTAATAAAACTCTGCCATAAAGAGTGGGATATTGACATGTTAAAGAAAAACAACTCTTCAGTGAGATTGATAAATGATTATGCAAAAAGATAATAAAAATACAAAAAAGATTAATACAATAATTAAAAAAGAAAGTTTATCTTCCTGTGATCAATTGGAATACTATTACCTCAAAAGTGATAAGGAGATAAATAATATAGTGGTGTTGGTTCATGGTATTTCACGTAATGCTCGCGAAATAATTGCCAATTTTAGTGAACATATGGCAAAAGATACATTGCTAATAGCGCCAGTTTTTACAAAAGAATTTGCCACAGACTACCAGCGTTTAGGTCGTCAGAACAAGGGGCCTAGAGCTGACTATATTCTACAGGCAATTCTTAATGAAATTTCAAGTGAGCATGCTGTAAAAACCAACAAAATTAATTTGTTTGGATTTTCTGCAGGCGCACAATTTGTACACCGTTATGCATTTGCCCACCCATCTCATGTCAATAAAGTGGCAATAGTCGCCGCTGGTTGGTATACCATGCCAAAATTTGATGAATACTATCCTTATGGATTAAAGCTAAGGGATGAGTTTACAGATATTGACTTTGAAATGATGCGTTTCTTAAGAGTTAAGTATAGAGTTTATGTTGGAGAAAAAGATTACCTCCGTGATAAATCACTTAATAAAAGTAAGAGAGTTGATCGATTGCAAGGGCAAAACAGGTTGGAACGTGCTGAGAATTGGACAAATGAAATGAATCAATGCTTTAAAAATAAATCAATTAAAAACAGAGTAAGTTTAGAGATATTAGATAACGTTACGCATGATTTTGGTTTGGCTGATACGTTAGGCCACGTATGTGGGAAAGTGTCTCGTTGGTTTCAGCAAACTGATTAAAGATGAAAAATTTATTTTGTATACTATTGCTAGGCTTTAGCTGCTTGCTTGATGCTAAAGTAACCTACAACTTAGGTTCGAGAATGGAAGTTGATTATAGTTTTTATGATGATGATCAAGGGCTTTTCCCTGAAAGTGAATGGGGTGTTAGACGTTTTCGATTTGGCTTATTTACCAAGTTCAATGAAAAGTTTTCAAGTTACTTTCAGTCGGATTTTTCAAATTCAGTTAGAACTCGCAAAGGTTCGACACAAGCTGCTTGGTTGCGTTATCGACCTAATAAGCGGAATGAATTCTATCTTGGTAAGATGGAAATGCCCTTTAGCCTTGATAGTGTGAGTAATTCAAAGCACCACTTTTTTATGGAGCGTTCAATCGCTAGTTCCTTGAGTGAGCGTTTTGGAACTGGAGTTAATTTTGTTCATTATGGCAAAGGTTGGAATATGCGCATAGGGCTATTTGGCGATGATCATTATGACTTGGGTAGCTCAAGTTTTTATGGGAAAGCTTTAACCACACGTTTTGGTAAAAAGATTAAAATAGCAGATAATAAATTCTATTTTGGAGCTTCTTTTCAATACCGAAAACCAAACACAAGAATTAGGGTTAGAACATTGCCAGAATCTAGTACGTTTAACCAAAGATTGCTTGATACAGGCAGGATATATTTTGTTGACTCGATACAAAGATATGGTTTAGAAGCTTTATGGAAGAAAAAGTCATGGACAATGCAGGCAGAATATATTGCCAATAAATTTACCAGAGGCTTTGTCCAGCCAGACCTTCAGTATGATGGTGGGTACTTTATAGTTAGCAAGATATTTAATGGTAAAAGGCGTTTTAGTTTTCGAAAAGGAGAATGGGCAGCAACAAAAGTAAAAAAATACAGGACGTGGGAAATATCAGCACGTTACAGTTATTTAGATTTAACTGACAAGAGCCTTAATGCGGGATATGAAGAAAATATATCTCTAGGCATTAATTATTATTTCACCAGTAAAAATCGCTTAATGTTTAATTATGTACAAGCGAAAGCAACACCAAATAGCTTTGGAATTAACCAAACACTTAATATAGTTCAAGCAAGATTTCAACTTGAATTTTAATCAGAGGATATTATGAAAAATTTTATTTCACTCATGTTTTTAATGGTCAGTTTGCAGGTAGCTGCAATTAATGTGACAACTCCAATTCGCACAACTCATGTTGGGCCGAATTTAAACAAAAATTACGATGCAGAGGAATCTGCTGTTGCATTTAACGTGCAAGACAATGAATATTTAATTGTCTTTGAGGGTACAGATTCTATAACGGGTGCTGGCGCAAGTATACAAACAGCAGTAGAAATATACGCTCAGCGAATAAATGCATCGACTAATGCACCAATTGCGGGTCTAATTAAGGTTAGTGCAATGGGACCATCAGGGGATACTAAGTACGATGCTAGAAAACCTGATATTGCATACAATCCTCAAACTAATGAATATATGGTTGTTTGGTATGGTGATACTAATTCAGTCAGTGGTGCAAATACAGTAGAAGGAGAGTTTGAGATTTGGGGCAGAAGAATTAATGCTGGTAATGGTCAATTCATTGGTGCGCAATTTAAAATTTCAGACATGGGCCCTACTGCCAACCGTTCCTATGATGCGATTGATCCTGCGATTGCTTATAACGAGATTAATAATAATTTTATGGTGGTATGGCGGGGTGAAGATGGAAGCTTGGCTAATGCTATTGGTGAGTTTGAGATTTATGGGCAACAATTAAACTCAAATGGTAGTCAAATTGGCTCTAATGATTTTAAAATTTCAAGCATGGGAATAGATGGTCAAGCAATTTATGATGCGTATTCTCCTGCTATTGCCTACAACAAAACAAACAATGAATTTATGGTGGTTTGGTATGGAGATAATAACACGAATGGTCATGTTAGTGGTGAGTTTGAAATTTATGGGCAAAGATTAAATGGCAGCTCTGGTGCAGAAGTGGGTACAAATGATTTTCAAATATCAGAGACAGGAGTTCCTGGGTTTGCCACACGTTCTGCTCAATTTCCATCCGTGGCATGGAATGGTGTTGACAACCAATACCTTGTTGTTTGGTCAGCAGATCCAGCAACAGGTGTTTATGTAGGTAATGAATTTGAAATTTTTGGACAAACTTTGGCTGCCAATGGCGGTGAAATTGGAGAGGATGATTTTGCCATAAGTCATATCGGTCCAGCTGGAAATAACAACTTTGATGCCTTTAGGCCAAATATCAAGTATTTGAAGCAATCACAAGAATATCTGGTTGCTTACCGTGCGGATACAGGTGTTGATGGAGAGTTTGAAATATTCATGCAAAGACTGGATGCAAAAACACAAGTCAGATTAGGGCAAACAAGTCAAAGACTTTCTCATGCTGGTCCAGATGGATTGCTTACTTTTGATGCTAGGCGAGTAGATCTTGGGTACAATAGTAATAGTGGCGAAGTATTGGTCTTATGGGAGCAAGAGGATGATAACTCCTCGCAAGTGTTGGGCGAGTTGGAAATATATGCTAGTACAGTGAGTCCTTCAGATTTTACAATTGATTATACTGCATCGGGTTCGTGGTTTGATACCAATAGAAGTGGAGAAGGTTATATACTTGAAATGTTGCCCAATAATGGCGTGCTGATGATGTGGTTTACCTACTTACCAAATCAAGCAGAGCAGGCATGGTTGATTGGAACGGGTACTTACAAAGATAATCGAATTATATTAGAAAACGTACAAATAACCTCTGGTGGGGTTTTTGGGCCTACATTTGATCCTGCAGCGGTGCAAAGACAGGTTTGGGGTGATATTTCTTTCGAGTTTGATGGTTGTAACAGCGGAACCATTAATTACAATGCATTAAGTAGTAGTTATGGTGATGGTGATCATGTAACAACTCGATTAACCAGCTTATCTGGAGCAAATTGTACAACACATGCTCAGTCAACGGATGTTTTAGATGGAATATCTGGTGCTTGGTATGACCCATCACATGATGGTGAAGGCTGGTTTTTAGAGTATCTTGGCAATAATAATGTCCTGATGTATTGGTTTTCATACGATAACCAAGGTAATCAAAAGTGGATGTTAGATGTCGGAACGATTGACGATAATCATCTCATAACTTTTGCCAATATAAGTCAGAAGAATGGTACATTTTTTGGAGATAATTTTAACCCGGATAATGTAAATAATATCGACTGGGGAACAATGCAAATGCAGATAAATGATTGTAATTCACTCTCTGTGAGTTATGACTCTATTATAGGTATCTATGGTCAGGGTGCATTAAATGCTAGCAAAATAGTAGGTATTGATCAAATCGAGTGTGGATTATAGAAGTTTAATTATAGTTTTACTGGATGTATATGTAAAAATCTTTACAAATATATCTGGTAAAAGTATAATGATATACTTAACTCTACATTATATATCTATTGATAAAAATGTCCAAAATTGCTGAACTCAATCGTCTATTAAGCTATATGGCTTACCGTGTTTTTAAACCTGTAGTCATCTTGTTCTTGAGAAATTCTGTTCCCTTCCAAACAGCATCGGATTGGTTGAAAAGAATTTATGTGGATGTGGCATTGGGAAATAAAGAGTTTCGAATCAATCCCGATAAAAAACAAACCAAAACAAGAGTCGCTGTTTTAACAGGTCTTTCTCGTGTTGAGATAGATCGTGTGCTAAAAATAGAAAAACCACTGGAGGTGACTGAGCAAAAGTGGAATCGTGCAATCAAAGTTTTATCTGGCTGGACAAGTAATGATAAATATTTAGATAAAAGTAGTTTGCCATTATCTTTGCCTATTGTGGGAGATGTGTCTTTCACCACTTTGGTGGAAGAATATAGTGGTGGAGCAACCATGAGGTCGGTATTGGATGAGTTGGTCCATGTTAAATCTGTTGTACTTAATAGCAATAAGGTGAAAATTTTGAGGAATGACTATGCAATTATTCCAAGTGAGCAGAAGCTATTGAATCTTGAAATATCTGGGATGTCAACGGGAGACCTTTTAAATACATTAGTTTTTAATGATAAAATAGAAGATGCTAACCAGAAGAGATTTCAAAAACTTGTGGCTGGATTACATATACCAAAAAATGAAGTTGAGGATGCTAAGCAATTTATTTACAAAGAAACCAATAAGCTTTTAGTTTCAATAGATAAAAAATTAACACCTTTGGCAAGTGAAACATCAAGTAACACCTATACAATTGGGCTAGGTGCATATTACTTTGAGGAGAAAACTAATGAAGAAAAATAGTAAAATACATAACATTATAATAATATTATTTCTTATAATATCAAGTAGTCTTATTGCACAAACACTAACTGTGAACGGTATTAGAGATTTCTCAATAGATAATAATACAATAGTTCGCAAAGATGGAGTTATTGTTAGCCAACCATCAATTATTATTGGTACAGGAGGCTTTAAAGTCCAATTTAGAGTTGCAAAAGATGTGAACCCTACAATCTCTCAAGGAACTTTAGTTGAGCTTGATTTGATTTCCGATATAAAAGGTCCAGTAACATCACTTGGTCCACTAAGGGTACTTGATCAAAGAGTTTTTACTACTGCAGAAACGGTTTTAGACAATATTGCCTCTGTTGCTAGTTTGCAACAAGGTGACATTGTTTCTGTAAGTGGTGCAATTAATTCAGGTGATAATTCCATGCAATTATCCCGGTTAGAGTTAAATAATACATTAACGCAGTGGAAGCTTCGCGGTTTTGCACGAAACATCACGGCGACTGATTTTACCATCGGCAGTTTAGTCATTAATACCAATGCAGTAACAGCAACAGATTGTATCAATGGCTTTGTTGAAAATGTATTTGTAGAGATTAAAGCAACGCCTGATGCCAGTTATGTAACAGGTAATGCATTAACAACACTAACAAGTATCCAATGCCAAACTCCAGATGTTTACCAAGACCCAAACGACAGCATCCCAGTTGTGGTGGAGGCAATGGTTTCAGAGATTATTGATTTATCTTCTTTTAGAATTAATGATTTAGTAATATTTTTTGATGCTAATACTAGTTTTGATAATGGCGAGGTCGAACATATTGATGTAGGAACCAAGCTAGAAATACAGGGAACTCTTGATACCAATACGCGATTTATTACTGCCGCAACGATACGTTTTGTTCATCATAGAGTTAAGTTTGTTGCACCGATAATGCCAGCAGATATAACTATTGGAGAAAGTATCACATTTTTTGGCAAGCAAATATTCATAACACCACAAACGAGAGATGATGATGATATTATTTCATCTGGGCTTTCATCAGAACGACAAATTGAAGTTCGTGGGTTTATGGATTCTGCAGGAAACTTATTTGCACGAAGGGTTAAAGATAAGGGTACCCCCGATAGCCAAGACATTGAATTAAGAGGAGATATTACTGCCATTAATCAGCCCACGGTTGAGCTCAACGGTATAAGTATTGATGCATCTACTTCACTGTTTGAAATTGATGATGACTATGTTGACATTAATGTATTTTTCTCGATGATTCAGGTAGGGATGCAAATGGAAATTGAAGAGGCTGTATATGATGCAAGTACACAGATAATATCTGGTGGCACAATAGAACTTGTAGAGCAAGAATTAGAAGACAACCCTGATGGTGCAGCAAACACGACAAGCTCAATACCGATAATAAAAGAGATAATTGGCATCGGTGGTATTGGATTAGCAACAGTCACAAAAGTTGAAATAATCGAGCTAATATTTGGTGCTGGATTTGAATAAAATAAAATAAAACGATTGTTTTATTTACCTGGCTTACTCTTATTAATTAGTGAGTCATACTGGTCACAAACATATCGTTTCTTTTGAAATTTATCCGCTAATCTTGTATGGCATAGGTTTAAAAGTTACTATATGTCACTATTATTAACCTACTGTATATTATTAGATGACAGAACAACCAAAACAAATTGGCAGATTTCCTATTATTGGCACCTTAGGGGTCGGTGGAATGGGAGTTGTGTACCTTGGAAAGGATCCTGATATTGGTCGAAAAGTTGCCATTAAGGTGCTGCATACAACAGGCGATAAAGAAGCGTTAGAACGCTTTAAAAATGAAGCGCGCACTATGGGAGAAATCTCTCACCCCAATATTGTTATCTTGTTGGAATATGGCATCGATGACAATAAGCCATTTTTAGTTATGGAATATTTGGATGGTTTGTCTTTAGAAAAGTGGATTAATCAACCGCACACACTAGAAGAACATAAAAAAGTCTTATTGAACTTATGCAGCGCCATTAGTTTTGCACACCGAAAAGAAATTCTTCATCGAGACTTAAAGCCAGGCAATGTCCAGGTGTTGCCAACAGGTGATGCAAAATTATTAGATTTTGGTATTGCAACAGGTGAAAATACAGGCTTAACAGCAACAGGTTTTTTTATTGGAACACCAAAATATTTAGCGCCAGAAATTCTTCAAGATACCACTCATACAAAATCATCGGATAGTTATTCGCTGGGTTTATTGGCCTATACCATGCTTAGCGGCAATAACCCATTTGCTACAGATACATTTGAAGCAACAATGACACGATTGTTGACTAAAATTCCAGTTTCATTAAATAAAATCAATCCAAATATTCCGATTGAATTATCAAATGTAGTAGATAAGTATTTAGATAAAAATTCAGAGCAGAGACCGAACTCTCCCAAGGACCTACAAATGGCGTTGGAATTAATTGTCAAGCCAATAGTTTTAAAGAAGACAATTGTACCAAACGCAGACTCAAAAGATTTGAGGTCACAGGAAAGGACAGTTCTTATTGGAGAGTCTCCTAAAAGCAATACAAAATGGTTGGCATTGTTTGCACTGTTTATTGTTATGGTTGCAGCTGGACTTTTTTATAAAAATTATCTAGATAATCAAACAGCAATGGAATTGTCTAAGCAAAAAATTGCAAAAGAAGCGGCAAGAAAAAAAGCCGAGGTCTTAAGGTTGAAAAAAGAGGCAGCCACCAAAGCAGAGAAAGAAAAACAAGCGGTACAAGAGCTGGCAAGAATTGAAAAATTAAAAAAAGCAGCGCAAGAGCAAAAAGAAAAATTGGCAGAAATTAGTGCTAAACAAGAGCCGCAGAAAAGACCCGTTCAAAAACCTAAGAAAAAACCTATTCAGGTGGTCAAAAAGCCTAAGAAGGAAGTAAATCCTGTAGTGGAAGATGAGTACAAACCACCTGTTATTGTCTATCAAAGGCCCAAAAAGAAAGTAAATAATAAACCTGTTTTTCAATTGCCACAACTTACCCACAATGAAAAGAAAGTGACATTAAAGACACGTTCTGATACACAAATATCTAGAGGTACGACTAAGTCAATTACCATTGAATTACCAATAGGTATCACTATTGATAATTTCAAAATTATGCGGGGTCTTTCAGGGTTCAATCAAGTGGAAATTAGAAAAATTAAAAATTTACAAGATAACTTGGTTAAAATTACTTTATACGCTCAATCAAATGCCTCAATGGGAGATTTTTCCCTTATTGGATTTTACCAAAACAAAAAAACCAACCCGTTATTAATGGAAGTGACCTTATGAAAAAAATAGTAATTATTCTTTTGACAAGTAGTTTGATTTTACTCACTAATGTTGGAGTAGCTGCTGACTACCAAACAAAAATCAAAAGATTGGAGGCTGGATTTGCTAGTCTTCAACAGCAAATAAATGACCTTAGAAAAGATATGGGCAGCGATGTTTCGGAGGAAAATGCATTAAGGTTGGCAAATTTAGAGGCTTATGCTGTTCAATTAAATGAAGTTTTAAGTGAAGTCCAAGAGAAAATTGAAGAGAACAAAAGTGAAGTGGCACGAATTACAACTGAACAAAGTAATAAGCCGAATATTGGTATTTATGGAACAATAACGGCTGGTAAAGTCAATGGGCAAGATTCAATCATTGACGGTCAATCATTTGAGTTAATTGTTAGTGGTCAGCCACACAAAAGAATCAGTTATTTTACTGAACTGGAGTTTGAACGTGCTGCTGCTGTTGGAACATCACGAGGTGGTGAGGTTTTAGTGGAGCAAGCTTATACCGATATTCAATTAACGTCGTGGATGAATTTTAGAGGTGGTATATTGCTTGTACCATTTGGCAACATCGAAAGAGATCACTTTGCACCTATTCGTGAAGTTGTTTCTCAGCCACTTACCAGTTATGCGATTGCACCTGCTGCTTGGTCTGAAAATGGATTTGGAATTAATGGAAGATTTAATCTTTCTGACTCATGGATAGCGGATTATCAGGCATATGTTATAGCTGGCTTAGATGATAATATCACCACAACAGGAATGAGAAGAGCAAGACAAGGCTTTGGTCTCGATAATAATAACAGTAAAGCATTTGCTGGCAAGTTGGTTTTGCAGAATACATCAGGATTTAATGTTGGTTTAAGTTATTACAGTGGTGCCTATAACGATTCTGGAACCAAGGATATTACAGGCTTTAATATTGATTTTGATTACAAAAGAGATTGGTTTGAAATTCTTGGAGAGTACACAGATATGGATATTGAGCAAGAGACTGGTGCCGACACCCATCTAGATGGGTACTATTTAAGAAATATTGTTTCAATAAATGGACTGTTGCCTGAAAACTTCTTAGGTGCAGATTTTCCACATGCACGTTTGAGTTTTGTCACTCAGTATGATGAAGCGACAATTGAAAATTTCTTTGACTCATCAATAGCAGATAATTATGAAAGGCGTATAACTCTTGGATTAAGATTGCAGCCAACCTCTTCTGTTATGCTAAATATTAACTACGAAGATGCTAATGCAAGAGGCCCTGATAGAATATTACGTGGTAATGATGAGTTGTGGATATTCTCATTGGGGTATGTGTTTTAAAGTAAATGGCATGGTATAAATTAACATGAGTTGTCCTTTATGCTTTGAAACTAGCTTTGTGGCTATTGGAGAAAAAAACGGTTATAAACTTGTTATTTGTTCTTCATGCGATTTCATTTATGTTAATCCTATGCCAACAACAACGCAACTTGAGGATGTATATAAAGATTATAGGCAAACTAAGCGTTATTTGAAAAAGCTAAGAAAAAAAATTTTTACATCGACATTCAAATTAAAAAGACTAAAAAGACATCAGAAAACATCAGGTAAAGATTTTTTAGACGTGGGTTGTAGTATTGGTGCAACGGTTGAAGCAGCGCATCGTTTAGGGTATCAATCTATGGGTATTGATTTAGATAAGCCTGTTATCACACGTGCTCAAAAAATGTTTCCACACAATGAGTTTAAATCAATAACTACAAACTCTTTAGTAAAAATGGGGCGAACTTTTGATTTTATTTACTGCGCAGAAGTCATAGAGCATGTTCCTGATCCCTGTCAATTTATGACAAGCTTAATTGAACTAATGAATAAAAGTGCGCTTCTGTATCTGACGACTCCAGATGCAGGGCATAGAAGAGTCCCTCAGGATTTTGTGAGCTGGAACCGCGTAACTCCACCTGAGCACATTGGTTATTTTAACCGAAAAACTATGGATATGATTATTCAAAAACATGGACTCAAAGTGATTAAGTTTTATTGGAGTCATCGTGCTAATCTACGGGTTTTGTGTTATAAACCTTAATTATTAACCCTGCGGTATTATGCCGCAGGGTTAATATATACAAGGCTTTTCAGTTTTCACTAATCTCTAATAAATCAGCATTGCCACCAACGGCTGCTATGTTGTTGGTAATAGTTTTTTCAGTAACAAAACTCTCCAAGTAGCTTGGACCACCCGCTTTGGGTCCAGTGCCAGATAATCCCATGCCGCCAAATGGATGAACACCAACTACAGCACCGATAGTGGTGCGGTTGATGTAACAGTTGCCAACCCGGATTTTGTTGGCAATATGTTCGATGGTGTTATTAATGCGGCTATGAATACCAAAGGTTAAGCCATAACCAGTGTTGTTTATTTCATCGATTACTCTATCTAGTTCTTTGGCTTTGAAGCGGATGACATGTAAGAAAGGGCCAAAGACCTCCTCTTTAAGTATACTAATAGAGTCAATTTCATAGGCTTGTGGGGCAAAATAGTAACCTTTTAGTTCTGAAGGTACTTTTAAAGATTTTATCAATTTACCTTTTTCATTCATAAATTCAACATGAGCATTAAGTTTGTCAAGTGCTGTTTTATCTATCAATGAGCCAACATCACAGGCATAGTTGCTTGGGTGGGAGATAGTCACTTCATCCATAGCTCCTGCCAGCATATTCATTACATTATCAGCAATATCCTCTTGGATAAATAACACACGCAATGCAGAACAGCGTTGTCCAGCACTGACAAAAGCCGATGCCACTACATCTTTGACCAATTGTTCTGGTAGCGCTGATGAGTCCGCTATCATGCAGTTCTGTCCACCAGTCTCAGCCACCAAAGTCGCAATAGCGGCATTGTCACGACAGGCGAGGTTTTTATTAATAATCTGTGCTGTGTTTGTTGAACCCGTAAAAACAACGCCTGTTGTCTTGTTGGATTGGCATAAAGTGTTGCCAATCTCACGACCCAACCCAGGGACGTATTGTAAAACTGTTTGAGGAACACCAGCCTGTTGCATTAAGCAGGCGACATAGTAGCCGATAATTGAGGTTTGTTCGGCAGCTTTGGCAATCACAGTATTGCCTGTGATTAATGCAGCTACAATTTGTCCGGCATATATTGCTAAAGGAAAATTCCAAGGGCTAATACAAACAAAGACACCCTTGCCTTGCAGGCTTAAATAATTACTTTCGCCTGTTGGGCCAGGCATTTTTAGTGGTTCATTCATCTTCTTTACTGCATGAGCGGCATAATAACGGCAAAAATCAATGGCTTCTTTGATTTCAGAAATGCTGTCGGCTAATGATTTTCCTGCTTCGTGTCGAAGCAAATACATAAGCATGTCTTGATTCTCTTGCATCAAGTCGCCCACATTATTGATGATTTTGGCACGTTCACTGACAGAAGTTTCATTCCAGTTGACAAAAGCGTTTTGTGCGTTTGATAAGGCTAACTTGGTATCTTGTTCATTTGCATAAATGGCGTGTCCTACAATGAAATCTAAATCAACTGGTGAATGAACCTCTATTGATTTTGATGTACCTTTGTAATTGAGTATTAAGGGAGTTGCGGTGATTTTTTGAGTTTTGAGTTTTTCTAGTCTGCTTTCTAAATTTTGTAATGTTGCTATATCTTGCAAATTTATGCCGGCAGAATTAACGCGTTCAGGTTGGAAAATATCCTTAGGCAAAGGAATTTGAGGGTGACGATGGTTTAGATGTTTTCTGACGACCTCAACAGGGTCTTTAGTAATATCATTGATGTCTAACTCTAAGTCAACCAAACGATTAACAAAAGAGGTGTTCGCTCCATTTTCCAATAATCGACGTACCAAATACGGCAATAAGTCCTCGTGCGTGCCCACAGGTGCATACACGCGACAAGGAACATTTAATCCTTTAGAATCAATGCTTTGTTGATGAAGTGCTTGACCCATGCCGTGTAAGCGTTGGTATTCATAGCCTAGGTTGTCACCTGCCATTACACGAACAGCTGCAACTGTATTTGCATTATGTGTGGCAAATTGAGGATAAAATTTAGTTCTATTGTCCAGTAGCTTCTGCGCACAAGCAAGGTAAGAAATATCGGTATTTACCTTACGCGTATAAACGGGATAATCACTTAATCCCTGTTCTTGGGAGCGTTTTATTTCTGTATCCCAATACGCGCCTTTGACGAGTCTAAGTGGTATTTTGTGTCCATAGGAATTGAATAACTCCGAAAGAAAGTCAATAACGCCAAGGGCTCTTTTTTGAAAAGCTTGAACGACTAAGCCAAAGCCGTCATAACCAGCCTGTGTTTGTGTATAAACTTTTTCAAATACCATTAACGATAATTCAAGTCTATCGGCTTCTTCTGCATCGACTGTTACGGCAACATTTAATGTAGTGGCTAAATCAACAATTCTTTTTACATTTGGGACGAGTTCAGCCATTACGCGTTGTGCATTAGCAATTTCATATCTTGGGTGAAGGGCGGATAACTTTATGGAAATACTGGCAGCATCTTCGATGATTTTCTTTTTATTAGATTCTGCAATAGATTTTATTGCACGCATATAAGAGGCTAAATACCTATCGGCATCGGCCTTAGTTAGTGCTGCTTCTCCTAACATGTCGAATGAATAGCGGTAGAGTCTATGCTTTTTACCCGTAGCGCGTTTCAGTGCTTTTTTTATTGTTTCTCCCATAACAAATTGCCTGCCCATAACTTTCATGGCTTGGTAAACACCTTGTCTGACAACTGGCTCACCTGTGCGGTTAAGCAATTTGTCCAAAATCCGTGAAAAGCCTTTTTTATCTGAATCAATATCAATAATTTTGCCTGTTAGCATTAACCCCCATGTGGAGGCATTAACAAAAAGTGAATCGCTTCTGCCCATATGTGACTTCCAATCGGCATCAAGTAACTTGTCTTTAATCAGTTTTTCTGCCGTTTCTTTATCAGGAATGCGCAATAAGGCTTCTGCCATACACATAAGGACGATGCCTTCCTTGGATGATAAATCATACTCTTTCATGAAAGCATCAACACCATCCATTTCATCAATCTTTGAACGAACATTTTTAACTAGTTTGACAGCTAGTGATTTAATCTCTTGGCGTTTATGAAAGCCGGGGTTAGCTTGTTCGAGTAATTGGTTTATTAGTGTGTTTTCATCAGCTAGGTAATTTTTTGAAAAATCTAAAGGGGTTACAGTGTTGGCATTCATGATTTTATTTAGTTAGTTAACAGCAGATAAGTATTATATTCCCTTGAGTAATGATGTCCAATCAAAATAAGGCTAAATCTTATTTACAAATTTATCAAAATCTAGAAACTTCAATAAATTAAAATGTATTCATTTGATGATAATTAATCATAGACTTGATAAATGTCAAAAATAATGTGCATGAAAATTAAAAAACTTTGACAAAAATCAAAAATCCACAAGACTAATTGTGATAGCTCGTGATAAAATTCCAAAAATTAGCAAAATCTAATCTAAAATTTATATTTGCTATTTTTAAATGCTTTTTTTAAAAGTATTTAAAATTTGTTAGAAAAGAATAATTGAGGGTAAAAAATCGATGAACAAACAGAAAAGCTACTCAAGCAGTAGTTTAAAAAAACTCCTATGGGTTGCATTAGGGGTGTTAGTAAGTGGCTCTGCATTTGCAAAGTCGTCACTTAACATGACACAAGGTGTAACCGAATTTTCGAAAATTGCCTATGATTTACACATGATTGTTTTATGGATTTGTGTTGTCATTGGTGTGTTGGTGTTTGGTGCCATGATATATTCTATGTTTGCTCATAGGAAATCAAAAGGTGTGACAGCAGCACAATTCTCACACAGCACAACAGCAGAAATTATCTGGACAGTTATTCCTATTGTTATTTTGATTATTATTGCTTTTCCTTCTACAACTGCATTGATTAAGATGGAAGCTCCAACAGATGCAGATGGTAAGTCTATTACTATGGATATGACAATTAAAGTGACTGGTTTCCAGTGGAAGTGGAAATACGATTACTTAGATGAAGGTATTTCATTTTTAAGTACACTGAAGTCAGATAGTAATATTGCGCGTCAAATAGGGTCTGGTATTAATCCTACAACAGTTGAAAACTACTTGTTAGATGTCGACCATCCTTTAGTTATTCCTGTTGATACAAATATTCGTATTTTGTTAACTGCTAATGATGTTATTCATTCATGGTGGGTTCCTGAGTTTGGTTGGAAACGCGATGCAATTCCTGGCTTCGTAAATGAAGCGTGGACTAATGTTAAAAAAGTAGGGACTTATCGTGGTCAGTGCGCAGAATTATGTGGTAAAGATCATGGGTTTATGCCGATAGTTGTCAATGTTGTTTCTAAAGCGGATTATGCTAATTGGGTTAAATCTCAAAAAGGAGAGCAAGAGGTCGCAGAAGTTAAAAATAATACCCAATGGTCTAAAGCAGAATTAATGAGTAAGGGTGAAGAGGTTTACAATTCACAATGTGCGACCTGCCATCAAGCAACTGGCAAAGGTATGCCTCCTGCATTTCCTGCTTTAGATGGTAGTGCAGTTGTAAATGGACCATTAGATGAACAAATTAAAACAGTTGTTTTTGGTCGTGCGGGTACGGCGATGACAGCTTTTGGCAGCATTTTGTCTGAAAGTGATATAGCAGCTGCGATTACATACACACGAAACGCTTGGGGTAATACAGCAAAAGATGCTGCACAGCCAAAAGACGTTAAAAAAATAAAGAATAGTTGAGGGTATAAATAATGAGTCACGCAGATACACATTCGCATGATTACGATCATGACCACAAGCCAAAGGGGTTTGTGAAACGTTGGTTAATGACAACCAATCATAAAGATATTGGAACATTATACTTAATCTTCTCACTTGCAATGTTTATTTTTGGTGGTGCATTAGCAATGATAATTCGGTTGGAATTATTCCAGCCAGGCTTACAGTTCGTACAACCAGATTTCTTTAACCAATTAACAACAATGCATGCACTTATCATGGTGTTTGGTGCTGTAATGCCTGCCTTTGTTGGTTTTGCTAACTGGATGATACCAATAATGATTGGTGCGCCAGATATGGCGTTGCCACGTATGAATAACTGGTCTTTTTGGATATTGCCTTTTGCCTTTACCATGCTTGCATCAACCTTCTTAATGGATGGTGGTGCTCCTGCTGCTGGATGGACATTATATCCACCGTTGGTATTACAAGGTGGACATAATCTAGCTTTTGCAGTTTTTGCCATTCACATGTTGGGTATTTCATCCATTATGGGAGCTATTAATGTTATTGCTACTATTATGAATATGCGTGCACCAAATATGGGTTATTTAAAAATGCCACTATTTGTTTGGACTTGGTTAATTACTGCATTTTTGTTGATTGCTGTTATGCCTGTATTTGCAGGTGCGGTAACAATGTTATTAACAGACCATTATTTTGGTACTAGTTTCTTTGATGCTGCTGGTGGTGGTGATCCAGTCTTATTCCAACATATATTTTGGTTCTTTGGTCATCCTGAAGTTTATATTATGATTTTACCGTCTTTTGGTATTATCTCAGAAATCATTCCAACTTTTGCTCGCAAACCCCTATTTGGCTATGTTTCAATGGTTTATGCAACAGCTGGCATTGCCTTTTTATCATTTATAGTTTGGGCACATCACATGTTTTCAGTGGGCATGCCTTTGGGCGGAGAGTTGTTCTTTATGTATGCAACATTCCTTATCTCAATTCCGACAGGTGTAAAAGTTTTTAACTGGGTATCAACCATGTGGAAAGGAGCAATGACATTTGAAACGCCAATGTTATTTGCTATCGCATTTATCATATTATTTACCATAGGTGGTTTTTCAGGGTTAATGCTCGCTATTGCTCCTGCTGACTTCCAATACCATGACACTTATTTTGTAGTGGCGCACTTCCATTATGTTCTTGTAACTGGTGCTGTATTTGCTATTGTCGGTGGAGTATATTACTGGATTCCAAAATGGACGGGCAATATGTATTCAGAAAGACTCGGCAAGATTCATTTTTGGTGGTCTACTATTTCAGTTAATGTCTTGTTCTTCCCACAGCACTTTTTAGGTCTTGCTGGTATGCCACGTCGTATTCCAGATTATTCAACACAATTTGCAGAGTTTAATATGTGGTCTAGTATTGGTGGTTTTGCATTTGGTTTGGCTCAAATTTTCTTTTGTATTATTGTTTGGAGAACCATAAAGGGTAAAGGTACGACCAAAGCAACAAGTAGAGTTTGGGAAGGGGCTAAAGGATTGGAGTGGTTTATTCCATCGCCAGCACCTCACCATACTTTCCAAGATGGTGCGCCAGTTAATGATGGTCACTTAGCTCATGTGTCTTCACATTGATAATTATTGAATAATATTAAAGTGGATAATCAAGAAATAGAAAAAAGAAGAAAAGCAGCCCGTCGCACAGCGGTTGGGTTGGTTTTCTTTGCGATTACTATTTTTACAGCATTTTATATGCTTAATATTAGGTAAAATGATTAGAGATGAATAGAACAGTTATAAAAACGGCTCTTTTTTCAGTTTTAATGTTTGGATTTGCTTTTGCTTTGATTCCTTTGTACAACACGTTTTGTGAAATTACAGGGCTAAATGGTAAGACAAGTGGTCAAGTTGATGCTGACTTAGTAAGAAACCAAATTATTGATGAGAATAGAAAAGTAACCGTTCAATTCGATAGTAGTGTGAATTCTGAACTTAATTGGGAATTTAGGCCAACAGAATTTGAAATGGAAGTTATACCAGGCAAGTTTTATCATACTGAATTTTATGCTAAAAACTTGTCGAATAAAGACATTACAGGACAAGCTACATATAGTGTAACACCTGGCAAAGCGTCGTTGTATTTTAATAAAACAGAGTGCTTTTGCTTCACTAGGCAAACATTAAAAGCAAACGAAGAGGTTAAGATGCCAGTAACGTTTATCGTTGATACAAAACTGGCAGCTGATGTAAAAATAATGACTTTATCTTATACTTTTTTTAAGTTAGAGTCGTAAAGAAGAAACATATAAACAAGAGGGTAATATGTCAAATACAAACAATAATCAATACTATGTACCACAGTTAGCTAAATGGCCAATAGTTGGTTCAATAGGCATGACATTAACGGCAGTGGGAGCTGCTACATACATGAACAATCAATTGGACTCCCCAATAGTTATGTATTTAGGTTTTGCTACGTTAATTTTTATGATGTTTGGATGGTTCGGAGAAGTTATTAAAGAATCAGAAAGTAATATGTACAACCCTCAAGTTGATGCCTCTTTTCGTATGGGAATGGTTTGGTTTATCTTTTCAGAGGTTATGTTTTTTGCAGGTTTTTTTGGCGCTCTATGGTATGTTAGAAATATGACCGTTCCTTGGCTAGGCGGTGAAGGAACAGGCGTATTTACTAATGCAGAATTATGGCCTGGATACGAAGGTGTTTGGCCAACAAATGGCCCTGGTAATATAGGTGGTAAATTTGAACTAGTTGATCCATTCCATTTGCCTTTAATTAATACAGTTCTTTTAATGACAAGTTCAATTACATTGACGATTGCTCACCATGCATTGGTCGATGGTGCGCGTAAAAAAGTTATTGGCTGGTTAATTGCAACGGTTGTACTAGGTGCAATATTTTTGTTCTTCCAAGTGGAGGAATATATCGAAGCATATCAACATCTTGATTTGACGCTAAAATCTGGCATCTATGGCTCGACTTTCTTTATGTTGACTGGCTTCCATGGCATGCATGTGACTTTAGGGGCTATTATGTTAACAGTCATTACTGTTCGTATGATTAGAGGTCACTTTAAACCTGAGTCACACTTTGGATTTGAAGCGGTGGCCTGGTATTGGCACTTTGTTGATGTCGTTTGGTTAGGCTTATTTATATTTGTTTATATTATTTAACTTGTTCCGCCAACAATAATTAGTGACAAAACGCCTTAGAAATAAGGCGTTTTTTTTACACTGAATGTTTTTTGTATAGCTTTTTCAACAGAGCTAAAACTTGAAGTATACTATTGCTTTCTTCTGTAATTGATGGGGGTTATGCCTTTGGGAGAATGGAGTGTGCTTGCAACCAACCCATTTTTAATGCAAATATAATTAATATAAATAAAGCAAAACTGATAGCAATTCTTACCGTCAAGAATCGCACAGTATTTTTTCCCTGTCCTTTGTCTTTTATCATGTAGTACATTGCTAAGCCGAGATTGTAGATAATAAAAGCCAATATAATTAGGATTAATGCTTTCATTTCTTTGATTCAATCTTGTCAGTTTGAGCTAATAATTTTTCACTTTTTATTTCAATTAAATCTGTTACAATCCGAGCAGCTTCCATTAATATAAAGTCATCAGCTGGTTCTGAATTATTTTCTGTATTGGTTAACTCATCTTCATCATCGGTTTTATCAACTTCTGCATTGTCATCTTCAGAATCAAATAAAACTTCAACAACAGAAATTAACGGATTAAGTTCACCTTTGAGTATAGCCTCTCGTTTTTTCTTACGTTGGATTTTTTTTGCTTCTCGTTCTTGAGTTTCTTGCCTTCTTACTTCTTCCGATAGAGAGACAGTAATGTCTTTTTTTAATTTGTTGTATTCTATTCGATCTTCATCAATAAAGCCAAATTCAGGATTGACAGTTACTCTTGATTTGTAATTTTTACGTAGTACTGGAATGTCCCGAGTTAAATTACCTTGCATGGTATAATTTGATCGTCTGATACTTGTCCAAGGCAAAGCATTTTCATATTCACTCTCACCATAGCTATCTGATCCCGCTCGTATAGGGAAATGTATGTCGGGTATTACCCCACGGTTTTGTGTACTGCCACCATTTATTCTAAAAAACTGAGATAAGGTTAGTTTGAGTTGCCCCATAGGGTGTTCCTTATTGTTGCTATAGTTATCCAATGGAATAAGGCTTTGAACCGTGCCTTTACCAAAGCTTCGTTCACCAACAATGACCGCTCTTCCGTAGTCTTGAAGTGCTGCTGCAAAAATTTCTGAAGCGGAAGCAGAAGAACGATTTTCAAGAACGACCATTGGTTGTGTCCATGCTATTGAGTTGTCAGTATCACGATCAACTTGAACACTCCCTCTTGAGTTTTTTATTTGTACAACAGGCCCTTTGTCAATGAATAAACCAGTAAGGTCACGAGCCTCAAGTAAAGAGCCACCACCGTTGTTTCTTAAATCCATCACTAGAGCTTCAACATTTTTTTCTTTAAATTCGTTTAAAATATTTTTAACATCGCTAGTTGTGCTGCGATAATCTTTATCTCCTCGAGCTTTAGCTTCAAAATCAAGATAAAAGGCAGGCAAATTAATGACTCCAATTTTATGTAGTTTATCACCTAAATGCACATTTAGGATTTGGTATTGGGCAGCTTGTTCTTCAAGCTTAACTTTGTCTCTGGTAATCGTAATTGTATGAGGCTTTGTTCCAATAAGGTCATCGTCGCTAATGACAGACAATCGAACAATAGTGCCTTTTTCACCGCGAATTTTTTCCACCACATCATCAGTTCTCCAGCCCACAACATCGATAAAGTTTCCTGAATCTCCTTGCCCAACAGCTACGATTTTATCTCCATTTTTTAGCCCTCCTTGTTTTTCAGCAGGACCTCCTTTAATTATTTTTTTAATAGTTACGTGATCATCTTCAAAACCAAGTAATGCGCCAATTCCTTGCAATGAAAGGCTCATGTTGATTTTGAAGTTTTCAGATGTTCTTGGGGCCAAATAGGAAGTATGAGGTTCAATCAAGTTAACATAAGAGTTAATGAAGTATTGAAAGACATCTTCGTTGTTAGACTCATTAACACGCTTGTAAATGCGCTTATAACGCTTGGAGAGTATTTCTTTTATTTTACTTTCTTCTTTTGAAGCAAGTTTTAAATTTAAGAAGTCATTTTTCACTCTTTTTTTCCAAAGGCTGTTCATTTCTTTTTCAGAAGATATCCGAGGTTGGTCCTCACGGTCCCAGATGTACTTTTCATCTTGGCTAAAATCAAAAGGCTTATTTAATAATTCTAGAGAGTAGTCTGTACGCTCTTTAATTCTTTGGACATATAATTTAAAAATTTGAAAGGCAAGTTCAACATTGCCAGATTTAATAGCATCATCAAGCTCAAATTGATGCTCCTGAAATTTTTTGACATCAGCAACATAAAAATAAACTTTATTTGGATCAAGTATTTCGATATAGTTATCTAATATTTTTTTAGAGAACTCATCATCTAACTTCACAGGTTTGTAGTGAAGCTGTTCAAGTAAACGCACAAGCCATCGACTGGTTTCTTTTTGGTAAGGCTCGGGTTTTAATGATGTTGGAATTGTTTTCGCGGTTATTTGTAACCCCAAAAAGAGTATGCTGATGATAATAGATTTTAGTATTAATGTTTTCATTAAATGTTGCTCATGAACTTTTTAGTAAATTAGTTGACTAATGATACATTGTATTAAACAAGAGTTCAACACCTGTAAATATTGTCAAGGTTGAAAAGTTGGACATTTAAAAACAAAAAGGGTTTCATTTTGTGATTATAAAAATAAAATGGTTATAATAGTGATTGAAACTCTTGAAATATGGTAAATACTCCATATTAACAAACAAATTTTATTTTGAATTTCCTTTGGAGAAATAGTGTATGAAAAAGACTGTAACTGGTTTAATGGTTGGAACTGTATTAGCAACATCTGTAGTGTTTGCTGGTAACTTAGATTCTGATAAAACGAAAACTAACTATATGATTGGTGCTGATGTCGGTGCTTATATTAAGAAAAGTGGTATTGATTTTGATAATGATGCATTTATGGCAGGTATAAATGATGCCTATGCGGGTAAAGATTTAAAATTATCACAAGAACAAATTGGTAAAATTAGGCAAGACTTACAAGTCAAGCAACGTGCTAAGCAAGAAGAAGACCGTAAAGAGATGATGGCAAAACTTGATGCGGACAAAGTTAAAAACTTGGAAGAAGGTAAAAAATTCTTAGCTAAAAAAGCGAAAGCAAAAGGCATCAAGAAAACAGATTCTGGTATTTTATATGAAGTCATGACGCAAGGAAAAGGGGCTAAACCTGGATCTGCTAATGCGACTGTTGTGGTTCATTATGTTGGAACATTAATTGATGGAACTGAATTTGATAGCTCAGTCAAGCGTGGACAACCAGCAACATTTGCTTTGAATCAAGTGATAAAAGGTTGGACTGAAGGTCTTCAGTTAATGAATGCTGGTTCTAAGTACCGATTCTTTATTCCACCTGAGTTAGCTTATGGTGCGGATGCTCGTCCTGGTTCTGTAATTGGACCAAACAGCACACTTATCTTTGAAGTTGAATTAATTGAAGTTAAAGACGATAAAAAATAAGTAACAAATAGAGTATTGTAAAAAAAACCAGCTTTAAGCTGGTTTTTTTATGTTTCAATACATATATTGTTCTGGATGAACTGCTCAATTAAGTCTTGAGCATCTGTCATTGCAGTCTGTTCATCAATAGTGAAGGCATTAACAAGCGTTTCTACAATGGTCTGAATATCCATCTCTTTTTCAAGGCATTGGTAAATCAATGCGGATGTATCATTTAATTCAAAGTATTTACCAGTAGTTGGTTCTAACAATAAAATACCCTCATCAGCAACAGGTGTACGAAGTATTGTTGGATTTATTTTGAGCATAGCCAAATTTCCAAATAAAAAATGTGAATACCAATTATATCATAAGCTAATTAAGAGTCTTGATTACTTGTGTAGCTTGTTAAATGAGTCATCGAGAATTTTCAGCCTATCTGTTGGACTTAATTCCAATAAGTGTAATGTAAAGTCCTGTTTTTCTTGAGATGACAATTGTTTAAAGTGTAACCTGATGGTCCTTTTGTATCGAGGTGGGAATGATTTAAACATCGCCATTAATGGAGATTGTTTATCCGTATCAAATTGCTTAATAAAATTTCTAAACCTTTCATTGTTTCTTGTTTTTGTATTTAAAAATTGTTTTCGTTGCTTGGGTTTCATACGATTGTATTTCTGCCTTAACTGCCTTTTTTGTACCGGTGTTAGGTTTTTAAAACGACGCTGAGCTTGACGAATTTGTTTTCTTTTTGCTGGAGGTAGTTTCTCAAAGCGCATGTACTTGTTTAGAATAGTCTTTCTTTGCTGTGCGTTTTTATTTTGAAATCGATTCAGTATTTGCCTAATCTTTTGTCTTTCTTTTTTTGGTTTCTGAACCCAAAGGTTAGTTTTTCTAGCTAAAAAACTTTGGGTGTCTTCATCCAGTGTGCTCCAGTCAGATGCAAAGGGTACAAGTAACTGCTGTTGTTTAGGGCTGAGTGAATTCCAGCCCACACTATTTGCGTTAGGTGCAAGACTGGTTAATGCAATAAACAAATAAATATATTTCATTTCATATCCCCTTAGATGTTAGTGGACTCTTCTTGTGCAAGCCACAAGTAGAAATCCAAATCTTCCGATACATCCATATCCTCAGCAAGAGTATAGTCATTGCTTATTATGCCATCATTGACATTAGTGTTTTGTGGCATATTGTTGTTCAATGGGTTTATTAGGTAAACACTAAGAACCACAGTGGCAGCAATAGGGATAATCCAAAGAAGAGGATTAAATTTAGGCCCTGGAGATTGACCTAATGCCACTTGTCTAGATTGGTTAAGTTTAGAGAGAACCTCACCAGAGAGTTTGTTTTCTTTTTCTTCTAAAATTTCATCTATTGATTTTTTTAATTGGTTATTCATTTGTGTTCACCTTTGAACGTAGATTTGATAGTGCACGAAAAAGGTGAGTTTTGACACTGCCTTGCGAACACTTCATTGATTGTGCTGTTTCTGCTACTGAAAGACCTTCCCAAATGCGGCACATAAAAGATTGCAATTGCCTTGTTGGTAGATCGTTTAATGCTATTTGTAAATGCGAAATCGTCATTTCATTATTTATTTGATTGATAATATCAATTTGATTCTTATCTTCAAAGTTACTTAGTGGCTCTTCTTGTTCTTCATTGTTTGTTGGAAAGCTAAATAATTTGTTTTTCTTAGTATTTGCACGGTGAAAATCGGTTACTTTATTATTAATCATGCGATAAAATAAAGGCACCCAGCAAGATTTTTCTTTGTCGGAATATTTTTGTACAAATTTAATCATAACATCTTGTACAACATCCAATGCGTCCTCTTGATTATTTAATGACATAAAGGCAATAGCATAAGCTTTTTTCTCATGAGCAATAAAAAATTGATTTAGTTTTGCAGTATTATCCATTGATTCAATAGAAGTTTGGTTGATTGTTGTTGTAATCATAACATGCCATAAATAAGAGTGCTTTAGTAATTGTTAATCCTTTAACGGAGGACCATAAAAATGGTTTACACGTGTATTACAAATAGGGAGAACACATTCCAAACTGTTGTTTTACGGGGGGTTTATACACAAACTTCATTTTTACTGTGGCGTTGTGCTTTAAATTGTACATTGTATTAAAAAATGTAAGATAAATTTTTTTAAGTCATTGAAGTATATATAAATAATATTGACGGTTAATAATTAACCAAACTGAAGACAATGGGATTATAGCTGTATTTTTAGTGGGCAAATTGTAACTTATCCACAGACTTATCCACAATTTCTGTGGATAAGTCGTAATAAGTTATTAAAACAATGACTTATGGCAAGTATGTAGAAAAAATCTAACTTTATGCGCTAAGATGTTGATTGTTTGTTTTGGAAAATAACTCTTGTTTTATTGGTCGAATAAATTAACATACCAACATGCCATCAATTCATCGAAATACGATTCAAGTTGCACTGCCAGTTCCATTTGCTGATGGTCTTACTTACCTTGTGCCAGACTCTATTAGCATTGAGTCTATCTGTGTTGGTATGCGCGTTGTTGTACCTTTCAGGAATAAAAAAATGGTGGCAATAGTTATTGCAACACATGGTGGTGATTTTACTAAAAACTTAAAAGCAATCAGTAAAGTTCTCGATACTTCAGAATTTATCACGCCTCAAGTGCTTAGATTTATGCAACAGGTGCACCGTTATTATTTAATGCCACTGGGCGAAGTAATTTTTACAGGTGTCCCAAAATGGTTTAAAAATGTAGAGAATCCATCTTTACCACAAGAAATCTGGTGGCAAGTCAAAGAACGATTAACACAAGAAGAAATAAAAATCCGATTCAAAAGCACAAAACAGCAAAATATCTTTAAATACCTGCAAGATAATGGACCACTGCAAAGCAGACAAATGAGTCATATAGAAAAAGGGGCATCCTCACATTGTAATGCGTTGTTAAAAAAAGAGGTGTTAATCAAATCAGATTTGTGTTTTGTCGATGCTCACCCGCCTAAAAATCCAGATTTCATATTGACTAAAGATCAAGGTGTTGCCGTTAAGACTATTTCATCTGTTGATGGTTTTGAACCTTTTTTATTGGATGGAATAACTGGTTCGGGCAAGACTGAAATTTACATTCGTTTAATTAAAGAGTTGGTTAATAATAATCAGCAGGCGTTGGTACTCGTTCCTGAAATCGGTCTAACACCACAATTATTTCATGAGTTTGCCAAACGCATACATGGGCGTGTGGCTGTTTTTCATTCAGGGTTAACAACAATTGCACGTGCTAGAGCATGGGAAAAGGCAAAACTGGGGGAAATTGATGTCATCGTTGCCACCCGTTCAGGAATCTTTACACCGTTTAAAAACCTTGCCATGATTGTTGTTGATGAAGAACATGATTTGAGTTTTAAGCAGCAAGATGGCTTTCGTTATTCTGCGCGTGACTTAGCAGTTATGCGTGCTAAGATGGAAAATATTCCCGTCATCCTGGGTTCTGCTACTCCATCACTGGAAACATTCAATAATGCCAAGCTTGGTAAATACAATTGGTTGAGGTTGCGTGAACGAACCAACAAACAAGACTTGCCTTCGATTCAAGTGCTCGATGTGCGTGCACACAAAATGCAGAAAGGTTTATCTAAAGTGGTGTTACAACAAATTGATGCAGAAATTCAAAAAGGTAACCAAGCCTTAGTTTTTTTAAACCGTCGCGGATGGTCACCAAAGTTAACTTGTAACGATTGTGGCTGGGTAGCCGAATGTGACGAATGCGACACCTATGTCACTTACCACAAGCATATTAATCGATTGCGTTGCCATCATTGTGAACGTGTTTATGGCGTGCCTGAGTTTTGCCCAGAGTGTGGTTCACAAAAAGTCGAAACAATGGGAGTTGGCACAGAAAAAATCCACGTCGGTATCGAAAATAGTTTAAAAGATACTAAGGTCATTCGCGTTGATAGAGACACGGTTAAAACACCCAACCAATGGCAACGAACGGTTGATGAAATAAAGTCAGGTATTCCTTGTGTTATGGTTGGTACACAAATGTTGTCCAAAGGGCATGATTTCCCCAACTTGACTTTAGTAGTGATAGTCAATGTCGATAACAGTTTCTTTTCACTAGATTTTCGTGCCACCGAACATTTGTCTCAGTTGATGATACAAGTTTCAGGACGAGCAGGGCGTAAAGATAAAATCGGTAAAGTGATTATTCAAAGTCAGTGCCCAGAGCATGAGTTTTTTAAATTGCTACTGGGTAAAAGTTATGAAGATTATGCATTGCACGAACTGCAACAACGAGCCGAAGTGGGCTTTCCACCAGCCAGTTATATGGCTATCATTCGTGCCCGTTCACGCGATGAAAAAACAGTAGAAGCTTTTTTTGAATACATTGTAACTCACACAAATGAAAACGAGACCGTCACTATCATGGGCCCAATCCCTGCACCCATGTACAAAAAAATGGGACAATACCAAATGCAACTCATCTTCAATGGCAATGATAGAAAATCCCTGCACCAAAGCCTATCACAAATCGTCAGCCTCTTAAGAAACAATAAAATCTGTAACAATATAATCTGGAGTCTAGACTTGGATCCGATAAATTTGAGTTGAGTTTTTTGAAGATGTAAGTAGCGCAGAGGCCCCTCGCAGTAACTAAAGAATCTTGCCCCAAGCCCTAACCATTCTCACATCAGAAACTTTTTGCTTGGTTCCTAAATTTTGTGCAAATAATGAGATGCGGTATTCTTCTAAAAGTATATGAAAGGCTTGCAGGTCTTTGCTGTAAATATCTGCTTCATCACAAGCCTGGTAAAATGGCAGGCTGACTTTTTGCAAAAGATTTAGTTTCTCAGACTCCTTGCTTGGGTTTTCTGTGGCGGCTTGAAGTCTGGTTTCTAGTCCTTTAATAAAGCGTGGGTAGTGCTTTATTTGTTCAATTTCGACTTCATAAAGAAAATCAGCATATATCATATAATCCAGTTGGTGTTGCATGTCATCGTAGGTTTTACTGGTGAGTTTATCGGCTTTGTCTTCAATTTCTTGCCAGACGGTGTACCAATTTTCGATGATGGGATTGATGGCTTTACAAATTTCATTTGCTTTGGCTAACCATTTTTTATCTAGGGTTGCGCATAACTTATCAAAAGACTCTAAACTCAATACGGGTGAGTTTTGTTCGATAATGTCTTGTAGAACTGCATCGATGATGTGTTCTTTTAAATTTTGTTCGGTCTCCAATTCGTTCCATGCAAATTGTGATTTGATACTTGTTTGCAGGTTTTTAATTAAATAACGGTGCTTGGCTGGCATTTTCAACTTAACTAGAGTTTTTAAACCTTGCAAATGTTTTGCCTCGGCTTGTTCTTTGGTTTCAAAGAGGCGCAAGCCAACGCTGTCTTTTTGTTTGATAATTGCTGGGTAGGCGATTAAGCCGTTGTCTAATTTGATTTCTGCATCAATAGTTGCGAAGACCCAATCACTGGCATTATTAACTTGATGCGTTTGCGAGGCTGTTTGTTGAAAGGATTTGTTTGCTTTTTGGCTAAATTGCTCTTGCAAGTCGGTAAAGTCACGTGAAATTTTGCGTACATTTTTATCTTTATCAACCACTTTAAAAATAAATTTATAATGCAGTGGCAGCTCTTTGTTTTGCCACATTTCTTTTGTGGTTTTAGAGCCGCTCATGCGATTGACTTCTTTGATTATTTGTTCGAAGAATTGCCCTTCACTCGGTGAGATAGAATCACTTATGGCTTGGGCGTATTCACCTGCTGGCACAAGGTTACGACGTATCGGTTTTGGCAATCCTCTAATCATTAATTCAATCTTTTCGATAATTAAACCCGCTACCAGCCATTGAAAATCATCATCTGTAAATGAATTGAGCCACTGTAATGGAATCGTGACAGTGATGCCATCATCATCTGTTCCTGGGGCGAAGTGGTAATCTAAATCCAGCTTTAATCCACGGATGTCAAGCTGCTCTGGAAACAACTCTTCTTGTGGTTTAGCGCTACCTGATTTTGTTAATTCTTCATGGCTAAAATGTAGGCACTTCTTGTCCTGTTTCCTTAACCATTTGGTTAATAATTTTTCGCTGTAAATATGGTTGGGAATAATGCTGTCATACAGTTCTGCCAATCGCCATGGTTCAAGCAATATATCTTGCTTGCGCTGCCTATCTTCTTGGGCTTGTATCTCAGCAATCAACCGTTGGTTGTGTGAATAAAAAGGAAGCCGTGTGCGTAATTGTTGTTGCACTAGTCCATCTTCGATAAACAATTTGTGTGAGGTTTCCACATCGGTTGGTCCATAATGAAAACTGCGTTTCATGACAATAGGTAATCCAAATAAAGTCAAGCGTTGATATCCCATCACCGAACCTTGTTTTTTTGACCAATAAGGGTCAAATGAAGTGGTTTTTATAACATGTTTACCAATACCTTCAATCCACTCTTGCTCTATCTTGGCAACTGTTCGCGCATAAACTTTGGTGGTTTGCACGATACTTGCTGCCATTATCCATGCGTGCTTTTGGTTGAATTGTGCTGAACCTGGAAAGACATAAAAGTTGCGGTTGCGAGCACCTGAATAACCACCTGCATCACCTGACTCTTTTTTGTAACCGACATGCGAGATAAAACCCGATAATATAGCTTGATGAATTGCCACATAATCTGCTGTTGTGGTATTTAACTTTATTTTTTGTTCGCGCAAAATGTTTTTTAACTGCCCATAAATATCACGCCATTCAAAATAACGGCGATGAGAGATAAAATTTTGCCGACACCATTTACGAAATTGTGAATTGCTTTGTGATTTGCGTTGTTTGTGTAAATCCTTCCAAAGATTTATAAAAGTCAAAAAGTCCGAACGCTTGTCTTGGTATTTTTTGTGGGCAGCATCCGCAGCTTGTGCATGTTCTAGTGGTCGTTCTCGAACATCTTGAATGGTTAGAGCCGAAACAATAATCAAACATTCAGCAACACAACCCAAATATTCTGCCTTAATCAATATTTGCCCTAACTGAACATCAATTGGCAATTGATATAACTTTCGCCCTGACTGGGTCAGTTTTTTATCGCAATCAATGGCATGAAGTTCGGTTAATAACTGATAACCATCGGCAATCATCGAATCATTTGGCGGATCAACAAAAGGAAACTCGTCAATGCTACCAAAACCCAAAGCTGAGGCGCGTAAGATAACCGAAGCCAAAGAAGTACGTAAGATTTCTGGGTCGGTGTGTTCATCACGTTGATTAAACTCTTCTTCCGAATACAAACGATAACAAACCCCATCAGCAATTCGACCACAACGCCCTTTTCGTTGATTGGCTGCTGCTTGTGAAATGCCTTCGACCAATAAGCCCTGAATTTTAGAACGAGCCGAATAGCGACTCACACGGGCTAGCCCAGAATCAATCACATAATGAATTCTTGGTACTGTCAAAGACGTTTCTGCTACATTGGTGGTCAATATAATACGCCTCAATGAACCTGGATGAAATACACGCATTTGTTGTGCGGCAGTTAAACGTGCATAAAGCGGTAAAATTTCGGTCGAACGGATATGCTTTCGGGTTAAATAATCTTGCGCTTCTAAGATTTCTTTTTCGCCTGATAAAAAAACTAAAATATCGCCATCATGAGCATTGGCATAAATTTCTGTCACTGCCGAATAAATGCCCAAATTCAAATCATCGCCATCTTCATCCAACGGACGATACTCTACTTCTACAGGATAACTTCGCCCTTCAACATTGATAATCGGCGCATCATTAAAGTGTTTGGAGAATTTGGCTGTATCAATAGTTGCTGAGGTAATGATAACCTTTAAATCTTTTCGTTTCTTACATAACTCTTTAAGAAATCCCAATAAGAAATCAATGTTTAAGCTGCGCTCATGCGCTTCATCAATAATGATGCAATCATAATTGTTTAGGAATTTATCGTTCTGGGTTTCTGCTAATAAAATCCCATCTGTCATAAACTTAATCCAACCATCGGCTGAATATTTGTCATCAAAACGCACATGATAACCGACTTGTTGACCCAGTTCTGTTTGCAGTTCTTCCGACACCCTTTCTGCCATAGAGCGAGCTGCAATCCTGCGAGGTTGTGTACAAGCTATCAAGCCCTTTTCACCAAGTCCTGCCAATAAACACATCTTCGGCAATTGCGTAGTCTTACCAGAGCCTGTTTCGCCAGCAACCACAATGATTTGATTTTCTTTGATGGTTTTAACTATTTCATCCACGCGAGCCGAAACAGGCAAGCCTTCAGCCAATTTAATCTGTGGTTTAGTTTTTAGGCGATTGAGAAAATGACGTGAAGCCGAGTCCACTTTCGCCAAAGTCTTCTCCAGCTTCTCTGGGTATCTTTTAGCTAGCAACAACTGTTGTCGCAAACGGAAAAAATCTTTTCGCAACACGGAATCAGGTAAATTTTTAAACAGTTTTTCTAACATGGCGAGATTATAGAGGTATTTGTTGGAAAACGAAAGTAACACGAAGGTTCATGGAGAATACACTGAGTAAATTAAGAACAATTGTACAAATGTAACGGGTAATTAAAAGGATGATTCCGTAGAGTGGTTGGGGTTTCTCAATGGGATATGCTTTCATTATCATTACAATGTGTGTTATAATGTGTTTATTAAAATTAATCTAAATTTATCGAGCGACAATTATGACAGCTAAAACAGCAAGAGTTACCATTTTGACAACGCCTGATTTCAAGGTATATTTAGGAGCGCAAGCTAAAAAAATTGGTGTGAGTGTTTCGGAATTAATAAGAATGCGTTGCATCGAAGACAAAGAACCCAGTAGCGATGAGCTTTTATTAAAAGAGCTTATTGCCCAAAGTAAACAAGCTATTTCCAAAGCAAATACTTCTTTAGATAAAGGTCTAAATGACATTTCCGAAACATTAGCCTATTTAAAATCACAAAGGACTTAAAAATGAGCTTATTAAAAGATGCTGTTAGTGCTATGAAAGAAGTGATTTTGTTGTCAGATAAAGTTGAGCGTGTCGGTAAAGAATTAACCGATGTGTCAGGCGAATTAAGAAACCATGGCGACAGACTCATAAGACTAGAAACCCTTGTTGAAGTCGCTAAAGCGCGTAATGCAAACAATAGAATCGAAGATAAAAATTAAGATCAAAAGCATTTATCCACAGATTTCGCAGATGACACAGATTATAAAAAGAATGATGCCGTAGGGTGGGCTTGCCCACCGAAAGTATTTCTGAGACCTTGATAATCAAGCCGTTCTAAAGTGGTGGGCGAGGCCACACCTTACGGGTTGAGAGTTTTAAATATGGACTCTGTGTGAAATCAAGTGGGTAGATGATTATACTAGCTGCCTAAAACAAACCCACAATCAAAATTGGGGACGTGACTTTAGAGACTGTGAAAGTATTCTGATGACGAGTAAAAATGGCATAAAATACGTTACTATTCGTTGAAAAACTTGGAATTAGCCAGCTAGTCACTGCGTTTTCCGCCTCTATTAACGAATTTTCTACTCATTTTTCTTTCGCCCCATAATACTTTCACAGTCTCTTTAGTCGCGTTTTTTAATACTGCTTTTTCATAAAAGTAATCAATTTAAATCATCAATACTTCATCAAAACAGTCTTTCAGTACTAAAGTCCAGCCCCCAGTGTTGAGAGTTTACTTGTATAAGTAAAAATTACACAATGGAGGGAATTTCAATCAATCCATAAGACTAGTAAATTTCTTCTTATGTGAAATAATTTAGACTAGATTGCCCACTGTATTTCACATAGAGCCATTTTTAAATTAAAAATCGTGACTTTTGGGACTGGTTTATTCATATAAAATAGCTATAATCCGAGTTGTTTTAAAACTATGGGATAATCACGTGAAATTTAATGCTATATCACTCGCTCTAAGCGTTGTTATAATGTCTTCTTGCACTAAGATGGAAACAAAAAAAGCCATGACTTCAACAAATGATCTTTCAAAAACCAATCCATTATTAATGCAATGGACAGGTCCTTATGGTGGTACGCCTGCTTTTGACAAAATGGACATTGCTGATGTTGAATCGGCATTTGATTATGCTATGAAACAAAACTTGGCTGGTGTTGATGCTATTGCCAACAATTCAAAGCCTGCGACTTTTGCAAATACAGTTGAAGCTTTAGAAAAGTCAGGCAAGTTATTAGACAGAGGGTTTGTTTTCTATGGGTTATGGAGTGGTAGTTTGTCATCCCCTGAGTTTAGAAAAATTCAAGCAAAATTAACCCCTAAGTTTTCTGATATGTCATCTAAAATCCAACAAAATGAAAAATTGTTTAAGCGGGTTAAGACTGTTTATGATAACAGTTTAAAAAACCCTTTAGCAGCAGATCAACAACGGGTTGTGCAATTGACTTATGAAGGATTCGCCATGAGTGGTGCGGATTTAAGCAAAGCAGATAAGGAAAAATACGCGGCAATTAACAAAGAACTCTCTGGTATTTACAATAATTTCGCGAATAACATCTTGCACGATGAAGAAAATTACGCAACATTTTTTAACAAGTATCAATTGTCAGGACTGCCTGAGTCTTATGTGAAATCAGCAGCAGCGACAGCAGAATCTCGTGGCAAATCAGGCATGTATGCGGTAGTTAATACACGCTCATCAATGGATCCATTTTTGACTTATTCGGATGAACGAGAATTGCGCAAATCAGTTTGGGAAAATTATTATTCACGCGGTGATAATGGTGGTGAGTTTGATAATAATGCCAACATCACCAAAATATTACAGCTACGCAAAGCAAAGGTTAATCTTTTAGGATTTGATAATTATGCTCAGTGGCGCTTGCAAAATCGCATGGCTAAAAAACCTGAAAATGCATTAAATTTACTTAAAGCTGTTTGGCCTGCTGCCATTGCACGAGTTGATGAAGAGGTGGCTGATATGCAAGTCATTGCCAATAAGGATAACATCACTATAAAACCATGGGATTACCGTTATTATGCTGAAAAAGTCCGTAAAGATAAATACGCTTTAGACTCAAATGAAGTCAAACAATATTTAGAACTTAACAACCTCACCAATGCTCTGCATTATGTCGCTGGGCGTTTGTTTAATTTCAATTTCACGGCATTACCTGAAGGTGAGGTTAGTGTTTATCACCCAGATGTTAAGGTTTGGAAAGTCACTGATAAAACAACGGATAAGCTTGTAGGCTTATGGTATCTTGATCCGTATGCTCGCAAAGGTAAACGCTCTGGTGCTTGGGCAAACACATTCCGGTCACATACGACCTTTGAAGGTGAAAAAACTGTTTTATCGACGAATAATGCTAATTATGTCAAACCAGCGGCAGGTGATAAGACTTTAATCTCTTGGGATGATGCTGAAACGTTCTTTCATGAATTTGGTCATGCACTACACTTTTTATCTTCTAATGTACGTTATCCAACTCTAAATGGTGGTGTACGTGATTATACCGAGTTTCAATCACAATTATTAGAACGTTGGTTGTCAACGGACGAAGTGATTAGTCGTTATCTAAAGCATTACCAAACAGGCGAACCTATTCCGAAACAATTGGTTGCAAAAATCAAAAAAGCAGCAACATTTAACCAAGGCTTTGGCACAACAGAGTACTTGGCCTCAGCATTAATGGATATGGAGTTGCATTTAGCAGACCCAACAAATCTTGATGCTGATAAATTTGAACGCGAAACATTAGCAAAATTAAATATGCCAAGTCAATTGCCCATGCGCCACCGCACACCACAGTTTGGTCATGTTTTTTCAGGCGAAGGTTATGCCACAGCTTATTACGGTTATATGTGGGCAGATGTGCTAACTGCAGATGCCAGCGAAGCCTTTGCTGAAGCACCTGGCGGGTTTTATGATAAAGAATTGTCAGTAAAATTGGTTAAGTACCTATTTGCTCCACGTAACTCAATTGACCCAGCAGAAGCATTCAGGTTGTTTAGAGGTCGTGATGCCAAGATTGATGCTTTGATGCGTGACAGAGGATTTCCTGTACCAAAGTAAGTCTAAAAATACGGTAATTCAGGACTTCAAGAAACAGGACTTCAAGAAATCCTCATATCAAAGAAAATTATTTGATGTAGAGATGGGCATTTCTTGAAGTCCCAACAAGCTTAGACTGTAGTGCGGCATTATACCGCAGGGTTGATAATACAAATGAAATAGCTTCACATGCTGGCAGATTATTAGTAAATTGATAATTCTTTTTGCATTACATCCGCTCTTGCCTAGACATGGTGGCCGCTGCCGTTATATTTGCTGTCACATTTGAGCTAGTGATAAACATATCGACAATAAGGTCAACGGCAATAAGTATACCAATACCAGCTATTGGTAAACCAAGAGATTGGTGTCATAATCAACAATCCACCACTAGGAATGTCTGGCGAATAAAAGCTAAGCATACCGATGGCTGCGGCAATAACTAATATTTGTATTGTTGATAAATCAATACCATACAGATTAGCAACAAAATAGGTTCCTGTTGTTTTGGCAATAGGCGAGGCAAACTTAAATAGAGTCACGGCTATAGGTAAAACAACACCAGAAATTTTTGTTGAAATGCCAAGTTTTTCTGTTGCTTCAATGGTTGCAGGTAGTGCCACCAGTGAAGACCCGGGTACTAAAACCAATAACTTGAACAGGTGCACAGTGTTTTATAAAATCTTTTAATGGTATTTTTCCAACAAATGATGCCAAAGGATAAAGCATTAAAGTCACTGCCACAATTAATCCACAAGCAACCAACACAAATGATGCCAATGCTGTTAATGCATCAAATCCAAGCGTTGCAGATAGTGGCAAGACCAGAGCAGCCCACATAATCCATTGAATCAAAACAAACATGGCTCTTTTTATCGCTTCAAAGAATTGGACTATTGATTGTTGGTAGGCTCTTCACCGCTTAGATGAGTTAAAGGGTAGAATTCACGCCTTGGCAAATATCCGCAGTGATGAAGGCTATATGGCAACGATTGAAGAAAAAGAAGATGCATTTTGGTTATTGGAAAACCCTTGTTCCATCTGTGCCGCTGCCAGTACCTGTCTCAATTTTTGCCGCAGTAAATTGCATCTTTTTCAAAAGCTGTTTAAAGAACTCGCAACAATAACCCGTGAAGAACACATCATGCAAGGCGCAAGACGTTGTGCTTATAAAATTAGTCAAATAAGTTGAACTAATAAGCTCAAGAAAGTCTAAGTCAATTCATACGTTTGATTCTTTAATTATTGTGTCTCATGGTAAAATACACCGATGAAAAAACTAGTCTTTCTTTTACTTATTAATTCAATGAGTTCTCTTGCCATTAACTTAGATGGCATTCTTGATGATACACAATGGCAAGGTGCAGAACATTTTAACAAAATGCTTTTAGTAAAACCTTATATTTTGTCAAAAGCGCAATTCCAAACGGATATTTCAGTTACTTCAGATGAAAAAGGGATTTATTTTGGCATTAAGAATTTTCAACCTGCGGATACAAGAAACACTGATTCATCTGCCCGAGACCAACGAATTGGGTCAGATAAAAATCAAATTATTCTTGATTTTGATAATAATGGCATTGCGGCTTATTCTTTTGAAATAGGTGTTGGTGGCTCGATTAGAGATGGTATTTTTAGCAACGAAAATAATTTCTCGAATGAGTGGGATGGTAATTGGTCAGCAAAAACAAGTCAAAATGATGAGTACTGGGTTAGTGAAGTATTTATTCCATGGGATGTGGTTTCAATGAAAAAATCAGAGTCTGATATCCGCACACTTAAGTGGTATGTTTCTCGAACAATTGTTGATATTAATGAAGTTTATGCCAGTGTTGCTGCTGATAATACACGCCAACGTTTTATGTCAGAATTTGCAGAGTTGAGTATCAAAGATTTTGCTACCTCTTCCTTTTCTTTGTTTGGATATGCCACAGGACGACGTGATTTCCACAATCAAGAGAGTTCTTCTGATGTAGGGTTGGATTTGTTTTGGAAATCAGGCAATGGCAAGCAATTAACAGCAACAATCAACCCTGATTTTGGTCAAATTGAAAGTGATAGGTTGGTTGTTAATTTTTCTGCTACCGAAGTGTTTTTCAATGAGCGTCGTCCATTTTTCACCGAAAACCAATCCTTGTTTAATATTCAAGGAGCTAATGGCTTGCGTCTTTTGCACACGCGCAGAATTGGTTCTCGACCTGATGCAGGAACAGGTGATGCCAGTGATATTGATGCGGCTATTAAATACACTGACAACCGTGATAATATTACTTATGGTATGTTAGCAGCATTTGAGTCCAGTGGCAATGGATTTGCGGGCAGAGATTATTTTGCAGGACGAGTATTGCACCGATCACAAAGACAGTCCTTTGGTTTAACCACTTCCTTTGTCGATCGAGTTGATATAAATCGAACAGCAACTAGCCTGGCTTTAGATTATGAGTATTTATTGGGAGAAGACATTAAGTTCAAAAGTTTGATAGTCGCTGCTTCAACTAAACAAGATGAAGAAAAGACAAATGGTAGGAGCGTCTGGTTAAATGTTCAGCACCAAATTAACCCTAACCACAGTCACTATTTTGAGATTAGTCATTACGATGATGATTTTGAAATTAATGATTTTGGATTTTTGCCACGCAACAATTTAAATACATTTCGCTACCATCAAACTATCAAACAAACTGAATTTAATGAGTCGGCAGCAACCCAGCAGCGTATATTCAACCTTGATTTCTTTCATCAAGGTAATGACTCGGGAGACACTATTTCCCGAACTTATCAATTAAGTAGCACCAAGGAATTTAAAAATGCGACATCAATGCAGTGGCAAATTCGTTACAAAGAAAAAGGTGTTGATGACTTGATTAGTCGAGGACACGGCAACCTAAATACAGGTTCGGGTTATGAATTACGTGCGATATACCGCAGTTCTAATGTCAATAAGTTTCGTTACCATGGCTTCTATGAGTACCTCAATTATTTTAGTGAAGGAAGAGGTGTAGAAGTGCATTTACATCCCAGTTATTATTTTACTGACAACTACAGTATTTCTTTAAGTGTATTTTATTCGGATTATGGTGATTGGGTAAACTGGGAAGGTGATGAGTTATTTGCACGATACAAAAGAAAGCTACTCAATAATTCTCTGGATTTTAATGCCAACATAAGCCCAAAACAAGAATTGCGTATGCGCTTTCAATGGCTTGCAATTGATGCACAGGCTAATAAAGAATACCGTCTAGATTCAGTAGGGGGTTTAGTTGATACAGGTAATACTGTTAATGATTTTAGCCTATCTAATACAGCACTACAAATTCGCTACCGTTATGAAATAGCGCCACTATCAAATGTCTATGTTGTATATTCTCGTGGAGGGCAAATTTTTGAAGAAAATAGCAATAGCCTTGGTAATTTATTTACCCCTGGACTTTCCAATGTCACAGGTAATAACTTTTTGGTAAAAGTTAGGTATAAGTTTATGTAAATCAACTTTTTGGCAGGTTTAAAAACTATTATCTTATGAGAGGATTACATTAGTTGACAATTGTTGGTGTTTTTGTTATATAAATTACCATTAAAATAATGACGAGGTGAGTAATGAAAAAAGTTTTATGTTTGGTTGCGCTTATGGCAACCTGTTCAAGTATGGCAGCCAGTGGTGTTGATGAAGAGTATGATGTTAATGAAGCCTCTTCTAACCCAGCTGTTTCAACCAGTAATTACAGTTTTCCAACTGCTGTAACAGCTGCTTTATACAGTAATGGATCTTTAGTTAATGGAGTAGGAACTGGAGCAGGAGGCCTTGATGAAAGTATTCTTCAAAATAACACTTTGGCAATGAACTCCTTGGGAGCTGCTCATAGTATAGGTAGCGGTTTTAGAGTGGCAGATGACTTTGCCATTACAGGTCCAGATTGGAATATCACGGATATAACATTTTATGCTTACCAAACAAATGAAGTGGCTTCAACAATAACAGCAGTAAATTTAAGAATATGGGATGGAGTTCCTGGAGCAGCTGGCAGCAACATAGTATTTGGCGATGACACGACCAATATAATGACTTCTACAGTAAATTCAAACATTCTTAGAGTTGCCGAAAATACAACAGGTACAGCAACCAATCGTCAAATTGCGGCAAGCGATGTCGCTGTAAATATCACCTTACCAGCAGGCACTTATTGGTTAGATTGGCAAGTTGACGGATCTGGAGCATCGGGTCCTTGGGCGCCACCTATAACCATCACAGGTCAAGTAACTACAGGCAATGCCTTGCAATTTAATGGAGGTGCAGGTACATGGGATAATTTCCAGGATAGTGGCACAAATACTGACCAAGGTCTTCCTTTTATAATTCAAGGAACAATAGCAGCAGTACTAGCTCCACCAACACCTGTTCCTGCTGTAAATTGGATTGGATTAGCTTTGTTGTTAATGATGCTTACTTTTTTCTCAAGAAAGTTTTTGATAAAGCAATAAAGTTAAAAGTTCGTTTAAACAATAAAAAGCCTGTCACTGTCACCATTTCACAGGCTTTTTTATTGAGAGCATTATTCAAAACTATTTTTAAAAATTAAATCAGACGGCACAGTTATTGTTAGCGAATTGAGATTAACTGGATTTTCGTATGTACCAAAATAACTTGGAGAAACAAAAGGTTCAACAGCTGTACTTGTGCTATTATCAATAAAAATTATACTAATATTGTTAAAACAAATCGTGGGAGTGCCTGTAAAACACCCTTCGTCTTTAAAGCTGATAAAGTAACCTGTTCCTCCAATTTCTGATAGTTTTGATATGGCATCTATGTTTTTGTTAATTCCCATCACTAAACCATTAATGGGATATTGTGAATTAACTGCAAGTGTATAATTGTTTAACCCCAATTCCAATTGAACTATATCAGCAGGAAAAACACTTAATCCATTTATAACTGTGGCATGTGCAACAGAAAAATAAATAAACCCACTTAAGTCTACTGCAAATGCGTCAATCATTATGCTTCTTTCAAATGTATAAAAAATAGAAACGTTGTCGCAGGCAATATCATTACATTTTAATATCTCATTTTTTAATACAGTTAAGCTACCAAAAGAACCTTGTATGACAATATCATTATCAAATGAATAATAGCGCAAGCCATTTTCATCTTTGTGGTAACCATTAACAGTTGCATTTCGTACAGCAAATAACCACGAAGGTGTTTGCGAAACAATGTCTAAATTCGAGGCTGATAACTTTTCTCTAATAACTGTATTTTTTTGAACCGATAAAGAACTGGACGAGGTAAAGTCTATATCGGTAGTGTAATCCAAATTCAAATCAACTCCTGCCATGGACGCTTGGATTACAAACACAGAATAGCTAAAACACACTAGTTTTATTGGGCTATGGAAGAAGTTTTTCATTATAGGCCAATGCAACGAGCATCTTTACAAATACTTTCATCAGTATAAAACCCACAATCGGCATCAGCACTGGGGTTTGAGCCATTGTTTAAAAAGAAAACATTGCTACAAACTTGTGCATGAACACTATGCAAAAAATTGCCATAAGCATAAGAATCCTTAACCTTTAAATAACCATTATTAATAGCAGAGATTGCACTAGAAAAACCATATTTAGCATTTCTATTGGATTGCGAATCACTAATAACACCACTATGTAGAGTGATACCTCTATTATTTTCAGTTGCTTGGATGTTCATGATTTGATTCTCAAAATAGGAACCCGTTAAGATTGCAATACCTGCATCAAAGCCCCTCACACTGCCATTTTTTATGGTGATGTTATTATAGGAACCGCCTGAGGATTTTATACCATCAGCCACCATACTAGGGTGTGTACAAGATAAACTTGTACCAAAACCAGTACAGGTTTGAGGGCCGATTAAGGCAAAACCATTTAAGTCAAGAGTGACATTACTCGAGGTAATATCAATAACGCTTACTGATGTACTAGTGGAAACTAGGTTTGAAGTGAGTATATAGCTACCTGGTTGGGTAATAGTAATTGGGTAACCGCCAGTATCACTAGGAAAGCAGCCAGAATTTTTACACACTTCATTGATGGCAAAGATGCCATCATTAGCTTGTGATATGTTTGATATACTTAATATTAAAACTAAAACTATTTTTTTCATTTGTATTCTCCAAATTTTTTATTAGGGTAAACCCATATATTATTACAGTGTATATATTGATTAATGACTTACTAATTCCTGCATACATTTTGTTAAAGACTTTTGCACAACCTCTCTTTACTGCTCTACTCAAAACCATCATTAAAAATAGAATTATTGAAAGTTGCCATAAGAGACATAATATCTAAACGACCAAATGTGGATGCTGAGAAACTAAGAGGGGTATAAGCAATCTCATTGGTATCGGTTAATGGGTCATAAATGTAAATTAAATTAAATTTATCATCGTTTTCAAGACTATACAGAAATTTATTATTGGGTAGATAGCTTAATGCATCTATATTCTTGGTCGGATCATCAACATAGGGTGTGTATTCATAAGAATAACCAGTAGCTGCCTTGTATCGAATAATAGTCGAAGGCAAAACAGGCATACTAGGAAAGAGATAGGTTGAGGAATCTACAGTAAAAAGAACATCGCCATTTGTTGGATCTATGCTAAAAGCATTGATATTAAATTGACTATTATTAAAGAAATTTAAAAAATAAAGAGAAAGTGTATCACAATTATTATCATTGCAGCGAATAATGTCATTTTTGGATATTGATATACCATCTATGGTAACATCTGTATCAAATGAGAAATAATTTAACCCAGTGGAATCTCTATGGTAACCATCGACTCTTGCTCCTCTAATATTCCAAATTTTACTCGGTGATAGCTGAGAATTAACGACTCCTAGAGTATCAACTGCAACTTGGTTATGAAATAGAGTTAACGGTGTCGAATTGATATAATCAATATTGGTACTGTAATCTAATTCACTTAGGTAACTAGGTATTACTTGGCATAAAGCTAGTTGTGAATAAAGCATTAAGGCAATAATAATTGTTGAAATTTGTTTCATATCAACTCCCCTAGTTAATGCAATTGGCTGAAGGATCCTGGCAAAAGCTATTATTGGTATAGGTAGCGCATTGAGAGTCACCACCACTAGAATTATTAATGACACCATTTTCCCTAAAGAAAACATTACTGCATACACGCGCACTAGCACTATGCGCCCAATTTCCATAGGCCGATGAGTCCTTGACGATTAAAGAACCATTTTGACTGCCAGTTCCTGTACTACCAAAGCCTCGTGAAAGATTTCTATTGGCTTGAGAATCCTTAATAATACCATTGGCAATCAAAATACCTTCTTCGTTTTCTTCAGCAATAACATTACTGACCATATTGCCCTGATGTGCACCGCCAAGAATTGCGATACCTGAATCAAAACCCTTTATGGTTCCATTTTTGATTACAATACTGTCGACACTATTGGGACCACTAATACCATCAGATGTCATGCCCGCATTTGTACAAGTTAATATGCTCGCACTAGGCGCCGTTCCCAATCCAAATCCAGTGCAAGTTCGCGGACCAATAATAGCAAAACCATTTAAGTCAATGGTGACATTACTGCTTGTAATACGAATCACATTAGTATTTACAAAAGTAGTCACTAAATTTGATGTCAATTTATAGCTACCTGGTTGAGTTATAGTTATTGGGTACCCTGAGGAATCCCCTGAAAAACAACCAAAACTAACACAAGCTTGATTAATAGTATAAATACCATTATCAGCGTGCAATAAACCTGTTGTGAATAACAGTAGTATTAATAGACTTTTTTTCATAATTTTCTCCAAAAAGATGTTATAGAAAATGCAGAATTAACATTTTTCATAAACCTCTTTCCGATTTAACAGAAAAAAACATGACATTAATCTTATAATTTAAGTAAAATAAAACAAAATCAGGTGAATTTCATAATGAATAAAGAACCTATTACTGTTTTATTGCAAAAGGTTAAATCGGGTAATAATGAATTATTAGCCGATATCTATACGCGTTTGTATGATGAAATAAAACAAATAGCTCAATACCAAATCGACAAACTCAATACAGGGGAAACCATAACCCCTACGGTTTTAACACACGAATGTTTTATCAAGCTCACTCAACAAAACAAAATAAACATCAGAAATAGTCAACATTTTCTAAATTGCTTATCCATTAGTATGCGGCAGTTGTTGGTTGATGTGTATCGTTCTAAACTGCGTTTCAAAAGAGCGAGTCAAGGAATCACAAAAAGTTTTACTCAAATTGCAGGTGATGAAGATATAGATTTTAAGATACTGGAATTAAATTATCTGCTTGAAAAAGTGGAAAAAATTGATGAAATTTATGCGAAAATACTTAACTATAAACTTATCTTAACCATGACTTTTCCTGAAATTAGTCAAGCGATTGGAAAGTCAGAAAGGCAAACTATAAGACTGTGGAACCAAGCAAAATCATTACTTTTGGCATTATCAAAAGAGAATTACAAATAAAATAATTGTTCATATGTCATGATTTTTCAGCACTTATCGAATGGTTAATGATAGGCTCATGTGAAGGGGACATTGAATGTCACAAGATCAAACACAATTATGGAAACAAGCGATAGAGATTTACAAAGGCATCTCTGAGCTTTCTATTGCAGATGCTATTCTTCATGTTGATAGTATTCACAATCTTAGCTATGAGTTAAAACAAGCGGTCATCACCTTAGTTAACTCAGGCAATCAAGCCTCTGAATACATTGACAAAAACTTCTCACCTCAATTAGTAGAACAAAAAAATAGAGAGATAAACTATAAAGTTGGCGATGACCTAGCTGACTATCACCTACTAGAGGAGCTTGGCAAAGGTGGTATGTCTTATGTTTTTAAAGCCAAACGCAAAGATGTTGAACCACAAAAATTGGTGGCTATAAAAATATTTTCGCCAAAGAGTTATTCGCCCCAATTACTCAAACATTTTATCAGTGAACAAACCATCTTATCCGAATTATCACACCCCAATATTGTGGATATGTTACACGGTGGCAAGACCGAAGATGAAACCACTTATTTGGTAATGGAATTAATTGAAAAAGCGAGACCGATAAATGATTATTGTAAAAAACTTAAAACCAAGCAAAAGATAAACTATATTCTACAATGCGCACAAGCCTTAGCCTATTCTCACTCAAATCTCATTATACATCGTGATTTAAAGCCTGATAACATACTCATCGACAAAAACGGACTGTTAAAAATAGTGGATTTTGGCATTGCCAAATTAATCAACAACGATATAGCGGGAAACAAAACCACCATAATGGCACTGACACCCAACTATGCTGCTCCTGAGCAGATAAACTCCGAAAAAATTAGCACCAAAACTGATATTTTTTCACTTGCTGTTGTGGCACTTGAACTAGTGTTTGGAGAAAAATTCCTTCCAAAAGACCGGTTAATTAAGTCATGCGAAAAAGATGAGCAAGCCATTGACTCCACCCTAAAAAAATTAACTGTTGATAAAGACCTAAAGAACATTCTCCACAAAGCTTTGGCTCAAGAACCCAAAGAACGTTATGCTAGCATGCAATCTTTTGCTGATGATATGGAAAATTATCTTAATAATTTACCCGTAACTGCCACTTCCCAGTCCTTATTTTATCGGCTAGGAAAGTTTGCTAAACGTCGTAAAGCCTTGTTTATCAGTTTAATGGCGTTATTAACCACTTTGATTGCTAGTCTAGTTTTGACATTACATCAAAACCAAAAAATAAGGATTGAATCGGCAAAAGCACAAAATGTAAAAGCCTTCATGTTAGAAACTTTTAGTCAATCTAATCCTGATTACCATGCAGGGGCAACGATTACAGCGAAAGATTTGTTAAACAATGCCGTGAATAAATTAGAGAAGAACAGTGCACTGCAAGATGATGTGAAATTTGAATTGTACCAATCATTAGGCATGGCATATGATCAATTGGGTTTGGCTAATGAGGCATTAGACTTATTTAGGAAAGCCATAAATCTCAAACCTAACAATCCAATTATGCTTGCCTATTTAGCCCAAGCCTTGTTTGATACCAAACAACAAAAAGAGTTTGAACAACTACTGTCACGTGTAGATGAAACCCAATTTGATGACTTTCCACAAGCAAAGTTTTCTCTAGCACGGGTGCGAAACCTTACCAGTAAGGGACAAACTAAAGCAGCCCTAGCATTATTAAGTCATGTTAAAAAATTACCAAAAATCCAAAAAAACACCGCGCTAATGTCCGAACTCACCGGTATGCAGGCGGGTGCTTATTTTATGCAATCGGATTATAAAAAGGTTGAACAAGTTTTAGTTTCAGCACTTAAAAGTTATGATCTGCCAGACAATCACAGCATTATGCTCTCCACACAACTTGATATGGGTATATTGTATAATGCTATGGGAGAATATGATAAATCATTAAATATTTTTCTCAAAATTGAGCCACTTTACCTTGAAACCATGGGAGCCAGTTATCCTGAATTAGGTCAGCTCTATTTAAAAATGGCCAGTGATTATTTAGCAAAAGGCCAATTAAATCAAGCTCAGGTTGCTGCACAAAAATGTTATGAAACTTATGTGCGTATTTATGGCAAAAAAGGAGCACAAGTTGCTAGGGCAATGAATATGTTAGCGGTTATTCATAAAAGAAATTTTGAAATTGATAAAACCATTGGTTTGCTAGAAGATGCTATTGACCTGTTAAATCAATCCTATGATGCTGATTACCCTTTAACGTTAGATTTGAAGAAAAACCTTGCCAATAATTACTTGCAAAAAGGACAAAACCAAAAAGCATTAACATTATTACAACAAGTGCATAAAATTCAACTTAAAAAACTGGGTGAAAATAATGATGCCACATTAAGTACAGAAAACTCCTTAGTTTTAGCCTTATTGAAATTAAATAAAACAGAAGAAGCGAAACAATTAGGAGAGTCCACCTTAACAAAAATCACCAAAACTCTACCTATTAAACACCGCTTAAACAAATCCATACGTTTTAATCTTGCTCGGGTTTATGATAAAAAAAAGGATTTCAAAAAACGTCTAGAATTGTTACTTGAAATAGAAACACTATCCACTGGAAGTGAAACCAACCCTGATTATCCTATGATTCTCTTAACCATAGGACAAGCCTATAATGATTTAGATAAAACTCAAATGGCTGAAAATTATTTCTTAAAAGCCCTAGAAGCCAATACTAAAATTTATTCTGGTGAACATATTCAAGCCTTGCAATTGAAATTACAGTACGCTAAATTTTTAAAACAAAGAAACAAGGGAAAACAAGTCAAAAAAATAACCCAAGAAGTTAAAAAAATTATTGTAAGTAAAAACTATCATAATGCCAAACTCGATAAATGGTTGGCTGATTTAGATGAATAAAATCCTAAAATGGCTCTTTAAATCCATCAACGAATATTGAATCATTAATAATATGCACATTTACCGTATCTGGCATAACCACATTAAATGGCGTTTGTTGGTTGGATAATGTCACGTAAAAATCCTCTATCATTTATTATGTTGAATCGGAAATTAAAGTGATGGTAATAATTGTTGTCCATGGACTCCATCATCACCCACAAAAATCAAATTACTGCTGTAGGCTTATTATTATCTAAAAAACCACTTACAGAACCTAAATTTGAATCCGCTACTAAGGTTGTGCCAATTTCTGTACCATTGGTGAGCCACATTTCAAAACTATAATCAACCACTCTATCATGACTTAACTCGTATCAAAGGGGTGGATCATGTTGACTTTAAAATTTTTGAACTCTATCTTCCAAACAAAATTAATCAACTTGAAAGTTCTTTTAAAGAATCTTAATCTCTAAAATAGTAATGGCTTCGATGGGAACAGAAGTAGAGTCAATTTTCTTACTATATCCCACTCTTACCTGTGAAATGGCATCAAGAATTTCCATACCTTCAACGACTTCACCAAAAACAGTATAGCCCCAGTTTTTTGCATTGGGGTCTAGTGAGGGAGTGTCTATTAAATTAAAATAAAACTGTGAGGTTGCTGAATGCGGGTCGTCATAGCGTGCCATGGCGATAGTGCCTCTAGTGTTTTTTAGACCATTGCCCGATTCATTGAAAATTTTGCCACAAGAAACTACTTCTTTATAACCTTTCAAATACCCACCACCTTGGATAACAAAATCCTTTTCCACGCGATGAAAAATTGTATCTTTAAAAGCACCTGACTTTACATACTTTAAAAAGTTATTGACTGTTATTGGGGCTCTGTCACGATCGAGCTCGACAACAATATCGCCCATAGATGTTTTGATTTCAATTTCTGGAAATGTTTCATCAGGATAGGCTTTGCCTTTCTCACAAGCAAAAGAACTTGATAAAATGGAAATGAAAATAAGTAAAATGAGTTTATTCATTATTAATAACCTGCAACCATTTGGATTGAGTTAAAAAAGGCTTGGAAAGTAACTCTATACGTAAATCGCCTTTACTACTGTTTAAGCAACGATTGGCAAATGTACTATCTTTTAAGCTGTTAGATAAATTTGCACAGGGGTCTTTTAATGCCATTTTCTTTAATTCTTGCTCAATGACTTCTGTTGTTATGAGCTTTGTAAGTTCGGCACGTTGTTCGCTTGCACATCGTGCAGGTGTTGTTTGGCAGATGTTGAAATTAATGTTGCTTGGAGCAAGGTAAAGCTCTTTACGTTGTAAAATACGTACAGGTGGTGCAATTTCTGTGCGGTAAATTTGCTTTAATAATAGCCATTGACGCATTTGATTGTATAAATTTTGGTGAAAGGGGTTCATGTGTGAATAGAATTGGTGTAAATATTCCAGTTCTCTTTGCAGGCTGGGTTCATTACTTTGATGCATTATTTGGTTTGCCTTAATAAGGTTTTTTGTGTTCTTGCTAAGCTTGGTATTTGCTAGCTGCCTTTGTGCCAAATTGAAGTCTTTTAAATACAGCGCCTGAGCTAACAATGTTTTGTTATCTGGCTTAACTTCAGTCGGTTTACCACAACTTATAACAAGTAAACTAATAAGTGCGATACTAAATAATTTGATTTTCATAAAAGACTCTCTTGTAGTTGTTCTTTGTGTCGGTGTAGCCATGTAATTTGTTCTAATGTTTCAGGGACTCTAAGCCCTCTGGTTTTACTTAAATCCATTAGAGCTAAATCGACTTGTACACCATTTTTGATTAATAAAGATGCTGCTGTTATGCCTGTTCTGCCAATGCCAGCATAGCAATGGATTGCAATAATTTTATTCTTATTCAATGCCTGTGATAATTTTTCTATAAGTTGATTGAAAGGTAAAAAAAACTGAGGGACGCAGTGGTCTTGAATGGGAAAATTGACAAAAATGATGTTTTGTTCATGGCATTCATTACCTTCTTGAGCAAGTGAAAACTGTTCAATTTCATGTTGTTGTAACAGTGAAACAACACAATCAACTTCTAATGATTTTAAAAATTCTATATATGCCTTGAGTTGAACTCCTCCTGGAGGTTTCGGCATCATAATGATTGAGCCTCTTTCAAGGCTTAATTGAAATACGTGTTTTTTCCATTGTTTAAATAAGAAAATTTTGTCGGAATTAATGGTAGCATTTAGCATAGATGAAAAAAATTAAAGTATTTTGTAACAAAGTAACATAATATACGTTATTAGCCTAAAACAATAGGAAAATAAGGCATACATGAACATTTGGTTCCGCCTACAGGTAAATAAAAATCAGAACGGTCTCTATGCAGTATGCTACCAAATGTTAAAAGACAGCTTGGAAGCAGAAGAGGTTGTGCAAGATGCATTTATGAAATTGTGGCAAGCAAACGAAAAAGGCACAAAACAACCCAGAGCTTGGTTATACCGCGTTGCTAAAAACCAATGTCTGGACATTATTAGACGAAGAGTGCATGAAGCAAAATACCAACAGCACAGTTTGTTAGACACACAAGTTGCACGATCTGCCTGTGATGAATTGCAAAATGCAGAATTATCAGAGCATATCAGTTCAGCGATAGAAGAACTCAAAGAGCCGTATAAGTCGCTCATTGTTTTACGAGAAATTAGTCGATTAAGTTATCAACAATTAGCAGATGTTTTGGATTTAAATGTACAACAAATCAAAGTGTATTTGCATCGAGCAAGAAACACATTGAAAGAAAAGTTAACCGATGTCGTATAATAAGGTATAACAAAAGAAGAAAACTATGAAAACAGTATTAGAACAAAAGATAGAAGATGAGTTAGATAATTATTTTGAATGCGCAGGTAAGCGAAAGTGTCCAGCAAGCATGAAAAACAACTTGTATGCACAAATTGCAGCAGAAAAAAAGATAACGTGGTTTAATCCGCGACTGGCTATGGCTGGTTTATCCATGGTCTTTGTTTCTGCCTTGGTGATAAACTTATCAAACAAACACCAGCAACAAGAACAACTCATGCAAGCACAGACTGAACTACAGGTTGCCATGCATTACATCAATCAAGTATCGATGAAATCATTGTCAGCAGTCAATACCAATGGCATTAAACCTGGGTTGATTATACCCTTAGCAAAAACTTACGCATCCCTTTAAATGGAATGAATATTATGAAAAAAACAATTTACTCTTTATTAATTAGCATAGTTTGTACATCTGCACTAATGGCTCAACCTCAGACTCCACAACCGCCAGAGGCCTCTCTTGCTTCAATAGTTGGTTCAGAACCAACAGTTGAAATTAATTTGGGCGCAATGATGCTAGGTTTATTGTCTTCTGCAACAGAAAGTGAAGAACACGGTATTGCACAGGTTTTATCCAATCTTGATACAATTAAGGTCACCGTTTTTGATCTTGAAAATTCGGTTAAAATGAACACGCTAAAAACCAAGATAACCGCATTGACAGAGATAAAAAAATCACAAGGCTATGAGGTGTTAGCAAAGGTAAAAGAAGATGACTCTTTGGTTTATGTTTTGGCAAAAATGGATAAGAAAAACTTTAAATCTTTAAGCGTATTTGCCTTGGATGACAACGACGAGTTAGTTCTTATTGACATTAATGGCACTATTTTAATGTCTCAATTAGGCAGTTTAATGAAGCACTTTGATGTTGATTTGGATCTAAATGGCTTGAAATTGAAAAATAGCAGTAAAAAAGAAGACTAAATCGTTTACAACGGCAAAAGATAGCTTTATCATACGCCGTTCAAATTTTATAGCAGTTTAACAAGTAAGCGCTAGTTTTTAGGAATAATATTATGAAACAAGGTATACACCCAAATTATAACGAAGTTGTGTTTCAAGATTTGTCATCAGACTTTAAATTCTTGACTCGTTCAACTATGCACTCAAAAGAAACAATCACTTGGGAAGATGGTAATGAGTACCCTTTAGTAAAGGTTGAAATCTCATCTAAGTCACACCCTTTTTACACTGGCAAGCAGAAAGTTGCTGATACTGGTGGACGTGTTGATAAATTCCGTCAGAGATACGGAAGAAAATAAGCACAAACTTAGGGTAAGAAATCTAAATCCTGATAAGTTTTTTGATTTGTCAGGATTTTTTTTGTCTAAAATTTACAAATAAAAATAGTCGCAAAGTTTGTGGAGTAAAATTCCGTTTTAAGTTAAAATAGTCAAATCTTTTACTTTGGTTACTTTGTTGGGGGCAGCGAAGCAATCAAACGTATGTTTTAAACACATAAACATAGGGGTTATTCTATGAGCAACAAACACGTTACACTAAATTTTCCTGATTCAAATCAGTCAGTCGAGCTTCCAATTATTACTGGGTCAATGGGACCACCAACATTTGATTTAAAAACCTTACACAAAAATTCTGGTTATTTCACTTATGACTCTGGTTTTGCCGCAACGGCGGCATGCCGAAGCGCTATCACATTCATTGATGGTGGAAAAGGTGTGTTACTTTACCGTGGTTATCCAATTGAACAGTTGGCACAAAATTCAAATTTTGTTGAAACATCTTATTTACTCTTAAATGGTGAACTTCCCACAAAAGACCAGTACGATAGTTTTGATACCGAAATTCGTTACCACACTATGGTTCACGAAAAAATGAAAATGCTAATGTCGGGTTTCCAATACGATGCACACCCAATGGCAATGATGGTCGGTGTTGTGGGTTCATTTGCTGCGTTTTACCATGATTGGATGGATATGTCTGATCCTGAGCATAGGCGTTTAGCTGCAGTCAGGTTGATTGCCAAAATGCCAACAATAGCGGCATCGGTTTACAAAAATTCAGTTGGGCAGCCTTTTGTTTATCCACGCAACGATTTAAACTTTACCGAAAGATTGTTGCATATGATGTATGCCGTACCATCTGAGCCCTATGAGCCAAATCCTGTAGCAGCAAAAGCCCTTGATTTATTGTTTATGCTGCATGCAGATCATGAGCAAAATGCATCAACATCAACAGTCAGACTTGTTGGTTCAACTGGAGCCAATCCTTTCGCCTGTGTTTCAGCTGGTATTGCTTCACTTTGGGGACCTGCTCATGGTGGTGCCAACGAAGCGGTATTAAATATGCTGGATGAAATTGGTGATGTTTCAAATTGTGATAAATACGTAGCAAAAGCCAAAGATAAAAGTGATAAATTCCGCTTAATGGGCTTTGGTCACCGTGTCTATAAAAACTTTGATCCACGTGCGACCATTATTCGTAAAGCCTGTCATGAAGTACTCAATGAATTGGGTGTTAATGATCCGCAATTAGAGTTGGCAATGAAGCTTGAAGAGATTGCACTAAAAGATCCGTACTTCGTTGAGAAGAAGTTGTATCCAAATGTGGATTTCTATTCAGGAATCATTTATAAGGCTTTAGGTATTCCAAAACAAATGTTTACTGTGATGTTTGCTATCGCACGTACAGTGGGCTGGGTTTCACAATGGTTAGAGCAGTACGAAACAGCAGATACACGCATAGGTCGTCCTCGTCAAGTGTATACAGGTCCTACAACTCGGGACTATAAAGACTTTTCAGATAGATAGACTTTAATGCTGTCACAAGCAGTTAAACTACGTATCGAATTACTGGGTCTAAATCCACTGGATTTAGACCCAGTTTTGTTAGATAACACAGATTATCATATCGAGTTATACCAGCAAAAGCTTTCTGTCTTCAATAAAAAAGATAAACATCATGTCTTTGTTGATTTCCAATCCAAACAATTGCAATTTCGTTCCCAAGCACACCTTAATGCTGAACTAGTCATCAAAGCCGTACTCGGCAAGAAAAAACAACCCACAACAATAATGGATTGCACCGCAGGATTTGGCAAAGATGCTTATCTTTTGTCACTCACAGGTTCGCAAATAATTGCTTACGAATCCAATCCTCTGATGTGTGCGTTGCTCAAAGATGGCTTAAATCGGGCAGGAATTGAAAGCATAACACTGCACAAAAAAGATGCCTTGCAAAATATTATAAAAACCACCTGCGAAGTCATCTACATCGACCCCATGTATCCTGCAAGCAAAAAATCAGCCAAAAACAACAAACAAATGACATTCTTACAAAGTTTTGTCGGACACCAAGGGCAAATGGCTGAAGATTTGTTCGAACAAGCCAAACTCTCAAAAGCAAAAAAAATCGTCATCAAACGCCCAGTCAAAGCCGATTATGTCTGCAACAAAAAACCCACTTCACAAGTCATCGGAAAAGCAGCAAGGTTTGATGTTTATGCGCAGTAGGTTACTAATTTTGCTTTTTATTTCAAGTACTGTGAGTGCTGGCGGAAGTGGTTTGGCACATGTTATCCCTGATTTCTATGGCTTTTTTAAATCTATAGGGCTTATTATTTTACCCTTTATTATTATTTACGCTTTTTTCTTTTCTCTACTAAGTTTGTGCAAAACTTTTAAATTTTTTACATTAAAAAACTCAGATATTAAATTCATAACATTCATCATCACAACAGCCTGTTACTTATATGGGTTTTCTGTTTATTATGGTAATTAAGGTTTTTAAGACTTTTTTCATTACCGTTATATTTTCAATTGGACGATGATTGATTCTATCTATTTTACTAGGTATCCTGATTCAAGTAAGCACGGCTTACCCACCAAATTTAATACTTGTTGATTATCGGAGTTTATTAAAAACTGTTGGTTGGGCTAACCCTAATGGCAGGTTATTCCAATAGAAGTAATCTCTCACTACGCCAAACCCGAACAATGTGGATAGTCAATTCTTCTCTCAGGTAAACAATTCTAAAAGGTGGGTGGATTAATTCACGAATCTTTTCTTGATTAAATTCAGGGACTTTTCGACCTTTATCTGGGTTATCTGGCAATGTTTCAATATGTTCAATAATGTCATGTACAAATTTGTCCCCAACATGTGGTACCAGTTGAGATTTATAATAATCTTTAATATCTTGTAAATCGGCAAAAGCAGAATCTGAAATACTGATTTTCAATTTATAATCCCAGTTTTACTTTAACACTATCAAGTGTTTGCTCTTTACCTGCTTTTATTTCTAGCAATCCTTGGGTAACTGCTTTCATAAAATCCCTCTCTTCTTGCATGTTTTCAAATTCCTCAAGCCCTTGAATAACTGCTACTCCGCGCCCTCGATTGGTGAGTAAAATAGGTCTTTTGTTATCTTTAGTGCGATTGACAAACTTACCTGGATTTACTTTCAAATCTGATAAAGACACTATTTCTTCTGAAAATTTTATTGACATAATTTTATACTGGTGCTGTTAATAGGTGCTAATTATAGCACTTCTATTATAAATTTTTTATCCTTATGATTGTCAATCCACGTAAAGTGGGTACACTCACCAAATGCAATACTCATTGACTCTAATACTTCAATGATTAAAATGTTTTACATTTAATGGTACAATATTCCTCTTTGATTTTTTACAACCTCTTATGAATAAACTTCAATCTTTCGCCAAGGGACAATGGCACACTGCAAGTGATGGATTTCGTCCGTGCTTTAATGCCATAACGGGTGAGAAAATTTTTGAGCTTTCATCTGATGGACTCGATTTTTCGGGTATGTTGGATTATGCCAAAGACAAGGGCGGTAAAACCCTGCGAGCAATGACTTTTCACGAACGGGCTTTGATGCTAAAAGAACTGGCTCTTTATTTATTGTCACGCAAAAAAGAGTTTTACCAGTTGTCTTTCTTAACTGGTGCAACCAAGCTTGATTCGTGGATTGATATCGAGGGTGGCATTGGCACTTTGTTTGTTTATTCTGGCAAAGGGCGTAGAGAATTGCCTGATCATAATGTTTTTGTTGATGGTAATTTAGAAATGTTATCTGCCAGTGATCAGTTTATTGGTCAGCATATTTGCACATCATTACAAGGTGCTGCCGTGCATATTAATGCTTTTAATTTTCCCTGTTGGGGCATGCTTGAAAAACTTGCACCCACCTTGCTTGCAGGTGTGCCTGCTATTGTTAAACCCGCGTCAAACACGTCATTTTTGACTGAAAAGATGTTTCATGCCATTATTGAGTCAGGTATTTTACCTGATGGTACTGTGCAATTGATTTGTGGCTCAACTGGAGATTTGTTAGATAATTTGGATTGCCAAGATGCGGTGGCATTTACTGGTTCTGCAACGACTGGACAGTATTTAAAATCAAATAAAGCCATAATGCATAATTCTGTGCGCTTTACTATGGAAGCCGATTCACTCAATTGCTCAATTTTAACACCTGATACACAGATTGATTCGCCAGAGTTTAACTTTTACGTTAAAGAAGTGGTACGTGAGATGACGATTAAATGTGGGCAGAAATGTACCGCTATTCGACGAGCTATTGTCCCACGTGAATTGCTTTCACCTGTGGCTGATGCTATCAGTGAACGACTAGCTCGTATTGCTATTGGCGATCCATTGAGCGAAGGGGTGAAAATGGGATCACTTGCCAGTGAAGCCCAGCGTACCGAGGTGCGAGAACGCGTAGCTGAATTATCCAAATATGCTGAATTTATTTATGGCAATCCCGATGAAGTTGAAACGCTTGGAGCTGATAGCCAAGCAGGTGCATTTATCAATCCCATTTTGTTGGCTTGTGAAAATCCATTAGAAGACACCGAAGTTCATGATATTGAGGCTTTTGGTCCAGTTTCCACTTTGATGCCTTATGATAGTTTGAGTGAAGCCGCACAATTAGCCAATATGGGTCAAGGTTCTTTAGTGGGTTCGGTTTTTGGCTATGACGATGAAATTGTTTCTGATTTAGTGATGAATACTGCCAGTTTCCACGGCAGAATGGTGTTGATTAATCGTGATAGTGCTGAATTTTCAACTGGTCATGGCTCTCCGCTTCCACATATGACCCATGGTGGTCCAGGGCGTGCTGGTGGTGGTGAAGAAATGGGTGGAATTCGTGGTGTTATGCATTACATGCAACGCACAGCCTTGCAAGGTTCGCCCACAACTATTAGTAAAATTTGTAATAAATTTATTGGTAATGCCAAGACTAAAGAAGCACCTAAACATCCGTTTAAATTGTATTTTGAAGAACTGGAAGTTGGACAGAGCTTACTTTCAAAATCCAGAACGATTACACTGGATGATATCGAAAAGTTTGCCGACCTCAGTGGTGATAGATTTTATGCCCATATGGATGATAAAGCCGCTACTGAAAATCCTTTTTTTGATGGACGTGTTGCTCATGGCTATTTTATTGTTTCGATGGCAGCAGGTCTTTTTGTTGAACCAAATCCGGGTCCAGTTTTGGCCAATTATGGTGTGGATGACTTGCGATTTACCGAACCAGTTTATCCAGGTGATGATTTAAGGGTAAAACTAACGTGTAAACAAAAATCTTATCGTCGAGGTAAAGGCTATGGCGAGGTTCGATGGGATATTGCCATAACTAACCAAGAGGATGTAGTGGTTGCAGCTTATGATATTTTGACCATGGTTGCCTCAAATACGGAGCCTTTCGACGATGCTTAAACATTTTTGCCACTTTTGGCTCAAGGTCTTCAAGTGGAAGACTATTAACAATTTTCCAAAAGAGCCACGCTATGTGGTGATTGCTTATCCACATACCAGTAACTGGGATTTTCCTTTGGGTATTTTTTATATAATTGCCTCTGGTGTGCCTTTTCGTTACATGGGTAAAGATGCCTTATTTAAATGGCCGCAGAAATACTTATTTAAAGCTTTGGGTGGGTTTGGGGTAGACAGAAGTAAAACCACAAAACTCACCACACGTATGGCTGAGTTTATCAACTCACAAGATAAAATTGCATTGGCTCTGGCTCCCGAAGGAACACGTTCAAATATTAAATACTGGCGCACCGGCTTTTATTACATTGCATTGGAAGCTAAAATCCCTATAGCGATGGCTGTATTAGATTTTGAAAACCGTGAAGTCGGGATTAAGGACAGTTTTATGCCAACTGGTGATATTGATGCCGATATGGAGATAATTAAAGCATTCTATAAAAATGTAAAAGGTAAGTACCCTGAAAAACAAGGGAAAATTAAGATTCAATCAAAAAAATGATTTACCTGCATGTTTATCAAAATCAAGAGGATGTTAAGCAACAATCAAAAAAGTTGTTGTATAAAAATTTGTCGGCTTACTTGCAACAAGAAATTAATGAAAATGATGTCACTTACAACCCAAATGGTAAGCCAACAGTTGAGGGTTTGCACTATTCGGTAAGCCATTCAAAACATGTAGTAGTTCAAGCTTTTGCTCACACACAAGTGCTGGGTGTTGATGTTGAATATATTAATCGTGAGCGGAATTATATGGCATTAGCTAAACGCTATTACCATCCACGAGAGTTCTTGTTAATGGAATCACTGGTGCCTGAACATGCCTGCCGATTATTTTATACATTATGGAGTTTAAAAGAAGCGGTTTGCAAGGCAGAAGGCGGGAGATTATGGTATTATTTGTCAGGCAATTATTTGGATCACAATCAACAACTCTTAAAAGAAATGAATGGAATGGCATTAACTATTATCAATGACACAGAAGGCTTTAGCTTAGCCTTAGCTTCTTATGAAAATACAGAAATTAAGGTTGTCTCATGACTAGAATGGTTGTTTTCATACTAATGGTTGCTTTAACAGCCTGCCATCCAAGCCAAAAAATTATCAAACAGGTTAATCAACTAACACAGATTAAAAAAGACAAGTCAGTAAAATGCCCTGTCACTGATATAACTCGTTGTGCTATTGACTCTCCATTAAGTGCATTATACCAATTAAGCATTCAAAATAAACAAGATCACGTTACTTTGTTGGACAATGGCGAAGAGTCGCTGTTGATTCGATTGCACTTGATAAAGGCAGCACAAGAAAGTATTAATATACAAACATTTATTTGGGTTAATGATGAAGCAGGGCACTTGGTACTTGCAGAGTTGTTGGAAGCGGCTAAACGTGGTGTCAAAGTGAATATTATTATCGATCAATTATTTTCAATGGGGAACAGTTGGTTTTTGGCAGAACTAGCAACTTTACATGAAAATTTTACAGTTAAAATGTTTAACCCAACATTTAATGAAGGCCATACTTCTGCGTTTGATTTTTTTAGCGCACTTGCCTGTTGTTTGTCAACTCTTAATCGGCGCATGCATAATAAATTATTTTTGGTTGATGATAAGTACGGGATAAACGGTGGTCGCAACTACCAAGACCGTTATTTTGATTGGGATGAAAAATTTAACTACCGAGACAGAGATGCACTAGCTATAGGTTCTGTAGCACAAGAAATGAAGCAATCTTTCAATCATTTCTGGCAGTCGCCTTGGGTAGTGCCTTTGGAAAATCTAGATGATATTGTTTATAGAATTTTAAATAATCAGGAAAACAAATCCAGTTGGCTCATAGCACAAAAGCCGAAGGCAGTGCAATTGAGTATCAAAGCATTTGATTATCAATTAATACAAAAATTATTTGTTGATACGGCAATTGCAGTTGAAAATATTGAATACTTTAGCGACTCACCAGAAAAATTGTTCGTTAAAAATCGTGAAACAAAGAAAACATACAAGCAAATGAGCCTAAAGATAAAAGAGTTGATTTTATCTGCTCAATCAAGTTTGTTAATGCAAACACCTTATTTGGTTTTAAGTAAAAAGGCTTATAAATCCCTCAAATCATTGCACAAGAAAAAACCAAATGTTGAGATTACAGTATCAACAAATAGCTTATCCTCAACAGATGCATTTTATGTTTATGCTATTTCATTCAAGCATAAAAAGAAGTATTTGAAAAAGATAGGCTTAAATATTTTTGAATACAAACAATCACCTGGCTATAAAGCAGAGATGTTTGGCCAAGATTTCCCCACAAATGATACACGTTTTGGACTTCATGCCAAATCAATTGTAATTGATGAAAATATATCATTAATAGGTTCGCATAATTTTGATCACCGTTCAGATATTCTAAATACAGAATCTGGTTTGATTATTGAATCGAAGGCAATGGCACAGTTGCTTACACAGAAGATAACAGTAGACATGCTACCTGAAAATTCGTGGACAATAGCAGCCAATAAAAAAATCCCAGTGCTAAGTTTTTTTAGTGGGCTTATTGCTAATGTATCACGATCACTGCCTGTTTTAGACATCTGGCCATTTAGGTATTCGAGTAGTTTTCAATTGCGTCAGGGGAAAATAGCTATACCAACGAATCACCCTGATTTTTATAAAAACTATAAGAATGTGGGTAGTTTTCCAGATGTAGGGTTGTCATCCAAGCAAATACAAACGATAATGATTACGTATTTTTTGGGTTTTGCAGAGCCTTTTATGTAAAATACTAGTTAGGATAAAGGAACACAATTATTTTTTTTAGTAGCTGTGATTCACTATCTTGATTCGGGTAATTAAATAATTGAGAGAAGAATGAAGAATAAACTTATAGGATTTCTAATATTTTTAGTTGTGGTATTATCGTATCCGACGTGGCGATATTTTCACAATGCTACTGTATTTGCTAAGGCTATTATTAATCATGCTTCAAGAATTGGAGAATGGCAACATGGGTCGATTAGTACCAGTTTAGGTGGTTCAATTACCATTAGAAACGTAAAGTTTACACCAAAGAACTATAATCAGTCTTATGATATTGGTTCGATTAAAATAGATGCCAAGCCGTTATTTTTATTTAAGAACTCTGCGATGAAGTTGAAGACTCTTTTGCCTGAATTTATTTCTGTTTCTGTTAATGGGGCATCACTCGATAGTCACGCAAGTGATATTTATGATGCTTTACAAGAAAAAAGTCTATGGATGTATTTAGCTGGTTATGCGGGGAGTTTTGGCTGTCAAAAAAGCAGCTACACAATATTTCCTGAAGAAGCCTGGAAAAAATTAATCGGAGTTGATCAGACTTTTAATTTGGATTTGTTTTATTCACGGCAATCAAACGGCAGCGTTGATGTGGATTTGATATTGACTGCTGATGAACTGTTTTCATCAACATGGTCAAGTAATTTAAAAGCAGCCTATTTTGAAAATCAACTCATTCTGGAAGATCTTGTTGTTGATAAATTGTTTTACAATTATCTTGATAATGGCTTTAATCTCAAAAGAAACAACATTTGCGCACAAAACTATGGTGGTTCTTATGCCAAATACCGACTGAGTTCAGCAGAACATTTGCAACAGTATCTTCGCACTTATTACTCAAAACAATTACCAGAAGACTTAACCCAGCGCTACCAACGGATGTTAGCTCCAGATATTGAGCTTAATGCAATTATTACGCTTGATGAGCGAAAATACGTCTCAGATTTTATGCAGCAAGACCAAATTGAATTGTACGAAACCTCGCAGTTAGAAATATCAACATCAAATTCTGACTATTTCACTGCTAATTTAATTGCAATTGATTACACGAAAATTAACACAGAGCGTTTAAAGAGTGAAATTCTTGAGAGAGCGAAAATTGAAAAACAAAGAAAAACAAAAGAACAAAAAACAACAAAAAATTACCTGAATGCCGTTGTATTTAAAACTGGAAAATCAAAGTCTCGAGCAATTTCCATTCAAAAACTATCTTCATTTTTGAATAAAAAACTAAGAATAAAAACTAAAAGAGGCCGCCCAATTGTTGGTTATGTAAGAAAGGTTGATGAAAAATCAATTACTGTTGAGAGTTTATTTAAGAATGGTAATGCCACAATGATATTGAATAAAAAACAAATTGCTTCGGTAGAATTAATGCAGTAAATGAAAAAAGTGAGCGCCATCCCATTTTTGCTTATGGCCTTAATCCTAAGCATCTTACTTGCATTATCAATGGGGTCACACTACATTCCTTTTACAGAAATTTTATTTTCGAATAAATGGAGTGAAATTATTTTATCTATTCGACTACCTCGTATTGTCAATGCAATAAGTGTCGGAGGGTTGTTGTCTTTGGCTGGCTTATTGGTTCAGAATCTTGTAAAAAACCCCTTGGCAGATCCTTATATCCTCGGAATATCAGGAGCATCTGCCAGTGTTCAGCTTGCAGTGATTGCTTTGGGGGTTACTCTTCCATTCTGGTTATTTGTGACGATAGGATTTATCGCGGCTTTACTTTCTTTGGGATTTTTATTGTTATTGTCATCAAAAAGAACCATAAACACACAAAACTTACTACTTAGTGGTGTTGTTATTGCTTTTGCTTATGGCGCAATAATTAGCATGATTCTCACACTTAGTCCTGCAGCATCAACAAAATCTATGTTATTTTGGTTGATGGGTGATCTGAGTTATTCCACAACCTTGTTTTACCCTATCATTGTCCTAGTGGTTGGTTCCATTGGTGTGTATAAATACCATAGAGAACTGGATTTGCTTGCACGAGGAGAGTTTTTTGCTTTAAAAAGTGGCGTTAATGTAAAAAAGACAAACCTTGTCATTTTGCTGACAACCTCAGTATTCACTGCTGTAGCTGTCTCAATGGCTGGAACTATTGGCTTTGTTGGGTTGGTTGTACCACATTTGGCTCGTTTACTTGTAGGCAATGTCCATGCGCGATTGATTCCACTTTCTGCCCTCATTGGTGCTATTGTTCTATTGTTGGCAGATACATTGGCGCGTACTGTTGTTGCCCCCATACAACTTCCTGTCGGTGTCTTTACTGCCTTTTTTGGGGTTCCTGTTTTTATCTATCTATTGCGAAAAAGAACATGATGGAAATTAAAGACTTATCACTAAGCGTTGATGAGCAGATACTATTGTTTGATTTAAGCCTTACGATAAAAAAAGGAGAATTCTGGGCCATTTTAGGAAAAAATGGTGCCGGGAAAACGACTCTGTTACATACTCTTGCTGGCTTGCACAATTATTCCAAAGGCAGTATCAAAATAGGTGGATTTGAGTTAAATAGCCTTAACTTTCTTACGCGAGCACAGCAAATATCTCTTTTGCCACAAATTCAAGAGTCCAGCTTAAATTGCAGTGTCCAACAAGCTGTTTCTTATGGTCGCTATGCCTGGCATAAGAGTGACACTGCGAACTTAGAAATAATAAACCAAGCAATACAGGAAATGGAGTTAAGTGATTTAACACAAAAAAGCATTCAAGCTCTTTCTGGAGGTGAGCTACGGAAAGTAGAAATTGCTACAATTTTAGCTCAAGACAGTGCGGTGATGTTATTGGATGAACCTCTGAATCATTTAGATTTGGCCTTTCGTTATAAGTTAATGCAAAAACTTAAGGGGCTATCACAAAATAAAGCCATTATAATGGTGACGCATGATATACAATATGTGCAACAATACTGTTCACATATTATTATGTTCTGTGGAGAATCTCGTGTATTAACGGGAAAAATAAATGATGTGTTAACAGAAAAAAACTTAACAAAAATGCTGGGAATAGAATTACCAGCGACCTTAAAAGAATCACTTTTGAAAAATATATGAAAACGGAAAAATCACTCGCAGCTTCAATTTCACCTATTGTTAAAGCACTGTATAAAAATACCATAATCGATAAAAGCTCGGCGCAAAGAATATTGCGCAATGCTAAACTAACTTCGGTTACCTCAGTCCACCCTTATGTCACCTTGTCAGACTATAAACTTATTAATGAAAAGACGGGCAAACCATTGTCCATTGAGTTTATTACACAATTTGTTGCGGATATGAATGGTCTGGCTTATTTAAAAGTTGACCCAACCAAGGTTAATGTTAATAAAGTCACTGATGCAGTTTCTCAAGCCTATGCCACTAAACATAAAATATTACCAGTAGATATAACACCCGATTCGGTGACATTTGCTGTGGCAGAACCAACCGATACCTCTTGGTTGGAAGAGTTGCAGCGTATATTACGCTTGGATGTTATAAGAGTGCACTCGAACCCATTGGATATACAGCGTCTACTTTTTGAATTTTATGGTGTCAATAAATCTGTAAAACAGGCACAGAAACAACACAAGAATCGTTCTATTGATCCCATTTTAAATCTAGAGCAACTGGTCAAGCTTGGCAGTAAAGGCAATTTAACCGCTGATGATCAACACATTGTCAATATTGTGGATTGGTTGTTGCAATATGCCTTTGAACAAAGAGCCAGTGATATTCACTTAGAACCTAAACGTGAAGAATCCATAGTAAGATTTAGAATTGATGGAAGACTACATAATGTTTATGTTTTACCGACTTTGGTAATGGGTGCTGTTGTTAGCCGAATTAAAATTTTGTCGAGAATTGATGTGGCAGAAAAGCGCAAACCGCAAGATGGACGAATCAAAACCCTAACAACTGAAAGTAAAGAAGTCGAACTGCGTGTGTCAACTATGCCAACAACTTTTGGAGAAAAGTGTGTTATGCGTATTTTTGATCCCGATGCAGTGGTTGAAAACTATGAAGACTTAGGGTTTTCCAAAGACGAAGTTAAGCAATGGCTGCAAATGATTAACCGTCCACATGGCATTGTTTTGGTCACAGGTCCAACTGGTTCGGGTAAAACAACAACTTTATACTCTACTTTGCGCAAATTGGCCACCGAAGCAGTTAATGTTTCATCTGTTGAAGATCCCATCGAAATGGTTTTCCAAGAGCTCAACCAAATGCAGGTCAATCCAAAAATTGGTTTAGAGTTTTCTAATGGAATTCGTACCCTTATGCGCCAAGATCCAGATATTATCATGGTTGGTGAGATTCGTGACTTGGAAACTGCAAAAATGGCAGTTCAGGCCTCGCTAACAGGACATTTAGTTCTTTCAACTTTACACACCAATGATGCACCATCAGCGATAAATCGCTTAATGGATTTAGGTGTACCTGATTACTTATTGCGTTCAACATTGGCAGGTGTTATTGCCCAACGTTTAGTGCGTTTATTGTGTCCACATTGCAAAAAATCTTCAAAAGTAGATGCTGAAGCATGGGTGTCATTAACACACCCATGGAATTTAGAAATACCAGATAAAATCTATCATAAAGTCGGGTGTTTAGAATGCAGAAATACAGGCTACCACGGACGAACAGGAGTCTATGAAATTATGCCCGTTACTGGTGGCTTACGCAAAATGATTAAAGAAAAAATTCCATCAGAAACTGTGGCTGCAGAATGTTATCGAATTGGAATGCAACCCTTGCGACTATCCATAGCAAACCTACTTAAAGAAGGCAGAACATCACTTGAAGAAGCCTTGAAGTTAGTTCCCCCTGAGTACGATTAGTCTTATTCAAAGCTATTGGAAAAAATGGAATTTATTGATTCCTTAAAGTTAACAGTAATCAAAGTAGTTTGTTCTAATGTTCTCACATTGTCTTTTTCATCAACAGCGCCAGTAGCAAGAGAGTCGAACATAACATCAGGATTTGAGTAATACATTCTACGTGTACATCCCATTGTACAGGGTGCAGAATAAGACATCACGGTTCGATAAGCCCCGTCATGGTATTGTGCATAAGAATAAGGAAAAGAGCCATCATCAGGCCAAGCGCTGGAGTTTTCAGGATTATGTTCAAGACCTAGATTGTGTCCAAATTCATGCGCCATGGTTAAATTTCCAACAGCACAAGTATATTTTGTAACCTGATAAGCAAATCCCGAAAAACCCGCATTAGGTAGTCTCATAACATAGCCAATGCCGCACCCAGTTGTAGCTGAAATCATAGAAACCATATCAGCACCATACTGATTACGCAGATTTTGTACGTTAATATTATTTTTAAGCCAGCTTAGTTCTGTATTTGAGTCACCACTTTCATCTCGGTCAATGCCAATAATTGCAACCACATTTACAGAGTTAACCCCCGAAAGTAATTGACTATTGGCTAATGATGTATTCATATTGTCAATAGAGGCTTGTGCTAAAGACTCAACTGAGGCAACTGACCCAATTGCAGCAAGAGTATCATTAGAGTAAACGATTAATACATCCATTTGAGTTGAGGCTTCAGTTATTGTATTGTCAGACTTTGATTTAGTTTTATTGTGAGTGACTACAGGAATGCCCCCATCACAAGCCTCGTAATTGTCTAAGTCCAACTGGATAACTCTAACTCTATTATTATTTAATGAAATAATTTCAAATACCTGATTATCTAAAAATATTGATCCTGAAATTGATTTATCTACTACTGCAAAATTCACCTTACTTTGGCTTTTACCAACTACATGTCCAAACCAACTGAATTTATTTATTGATTGATTTGTTAATTTAGTCTTTCTTAGGCTAATTTGTGTGTTGTTTGGAAGGTCTAGGGTTAAACTATTTTTACTAGACTTTAATTGTGAAACATTAAAACTACCTTCAATAATTGATAGGGCTTTATAATTGGTTGATTGTATGTTTTTACTTTCAATCTGACTAAGCAATGATTTGTTCTGAGCATTAATGTGTGTGGCAAAAGCTAATGTCAAAATGATAAATGATGTGGTTTTCATGATTTATTCTTACTTTACATTGGATTTGAATAGTTTCTATAATAACACAAAGATTAAAAATAAAAGATTTGTTGCGATATTATGCAATATTATTAACTATGTAAATATAATATTATAGGTTAGTTTACATGGATGAGTACAAGTAAATTTATCAAATGATTAAGTGTTACTCTGTTTATATTGACTTGGTGTTAGATGGATAATCTTTTTAAAAGCACTATTAAATGTAGATTTAGAATTGAAACCACATTTGTAGGCGGTGTCTACAATACTTAACTTAATTTGAAGGTTAACAAGCATTTTCTGCTTCGGATAGCTCGTTATTTGCGTTTTTTTTAACGCTGAGTGGAGTTTTTTGCAACTTTTTTACTCATTCCACGGGTTGTGCAAAGGATAAACCCTTGTGCTACACCAATAAAATAAATGGTTGAATAGTTCATGCTTTAGCTTGTATTAATCGTTTAAAAGGTGACCAACTAACAATCAACAGGGCTAACCAAATTCCCGCAAAAGCCACTTGATGACCGAGCGTAAAGGTTTCATTGTAGAACAAAACAGCGATTAAAAAACTAATGGTTGGTGCGATATATTGTAAAAACCCAACCAAGGTCAGTGGTAAATGATTGGCAGCATAATTAAACCCTACTAAAGGTAAAATCGTCACCAATCCTGAAAAGAATAAAAGCATATAAAGGTGATTTAGATTTGCAGCTTGTGGTAACGGTGCAGCAAAATAAAACAGGTAAATAAGTGCAGGAATCATTAATAGCAAGGTTTCCCAAAACAAACCAATTAATGGTCCTACACCCGCCTTTTTCTTAACCAACCCATATAAGCCAAATGTCCCCGCTAAAAATAAGGCAATCCACGGTGGTTGACCTAAGTAAATCCCTAAAAACAAGGTGGCGCTGGCAGCAATAATAAGCCCTGCAATTTGTGCTTTATTTAAACGTTCATGCAAAAACAACATACCAAATAAAATATTGACCAACGGGTTGATAAAATAACCAAGTGAAGTGGCTAAGATTTGATTGTGAGTCACAGCCCAAACAAACATCAACCAGTTACTAGCGACCAATAAGCCACTAATAAACAAGATAAACAGTTTACTTTTCGATATTTTGAGCGCTTTAAAGAGATTTTGTCGTTCTCGCAATGCAAGGTACACAAATAAAAATAATACGCCCCAAATTATACGGTGTGCAATAATGGTTAATGCCGATACATCCTGAAAGAGTTTGAAATAGATTGGAGCAAAGCCCCAAAAAATAAAGCAAAATAATCCAGCGGCTAAGCCTTTTTGGTGATTGGTAAAATTCATTAACCGATTTTAAAAGATTCTACAATTAACTCAACAATAACTTTCCAATCAGCAATAAAACCCCATAAACCAAAACAGTCAATCCAATCCACGTAGCAAACTTTTTACCTAGGTCTTTATAGTCAACAATATGCCCAACAACTGACCAAGCACCATTTGGTTTAACTTGTTGATAGAACCTTTTAAGTGTTTGCGTGTTCTCAGCAGGTGTTGCAAAAGTTGTGATTAACCAAACTAATGTGGTCACAGCTACAACAAATATGTAATTATACCCTGCGCCCAAACTGGCTTCATAAACGATTCCTGAACCGGTATATTTCAACCATCCGTAAAGTACAAAAGGAGCTATCGTTGCTGAAATTTCCGAATAAACATTAACCCGCCACCAATACCACCGCAGGATTAACACCAAACCAAGTCCAGCTCCTGCCTGAAAAACAAATTCCCAAACGGCTTTTATTGAGGTCAGTTGAGTGGTCACAAATAAAGCAATCAAGGCCAATACTAAACTGACAAAGCGCGAGATTTTTAGCTGCTGTTTTTCAGTCTTTTCTTTGACATTTAACACATCATTGGCAATCATGCCAGCACCCCAGTTGATTTGGGTTGAAATGGTACTCATGTACGCGCCTAAAAATGCCGCAGCCAATAAACCTTTAGCGCCTGTGGGTAAAAAATCCCGAATGGTATAAACAAAACCCAAGCGCTTTTCATCAGCAGCAATTTCAGGATAAAGAATAATGGCAGAGAGTCCAACCAATATCCATGGCCATGGACGCACACAATAATGAAGTACTTGAAAAAGGACAGTGGCTTTCAGGGCATCTTTATCGGTACGTGTACTCATCATGCGTTGTGCTATATAACCACCACCGCCAGGTTCGGCACCTGGATACCAACTTGCCCACCATTGAAATGCCATAAAACCAATCAATGAACCCATAGGCAAAACCCAAATTTGTGAAGCAGAATCACCACCAATTTGAGGGAAAAAGTTTAATGTGCCTTTATCACCCAGTTTAGCAACAATGCCATCAAGTCCGCCCACTTCAGGGGACGACAGCACAAACCATGCTAATAAAAAACTGCCAATCATCGCAAGACTAAACTGCAAAACATCGACAATAGCAATGCCGCGAAGTCCTGAAATGGTCGAATAGAATGTCACAAACAACATCAAGCCAGCCACCACCCAAAATGCTTGTTCGTTTGATAAGCCAAGCAACACTTGAATGATAGAAATCATGGCTAGATTAACCCAGCCAATAACCAAAGCATTGATAAACAAGCCCAAATACACACCTTTAAACTTACGTAAAAAATGGGCTGCTTTTCCCGAATAACGCAATTCGATTAACTCTGCTTCTGTTAACACGCCAGAACGATGCCATAATTTAGCAAAGAAAATAGCAGTCAATAAACCACCAGCTAAAGCATTCCACCAAATCCAGTTGCCAGAAATACCGCTAATAGCAACAATTTCAGCTACTGCCAAGGGTGTATCGGCAGCAAAAGTGGTTGCTACCATGGAAATACCTGCCACATACCACGGTAAATCACGCCCACCTAAAAAGTAATCGTTCAAGTTTTGAATTTTTTGTCTTTTGTACTGAGTACTCAAGTACCAACTCAAGCCCATAAAAGCGATTATTATTGTCCAATCTATCCAGTTTAGAATCATAGTTTACTTTCTTTTTTTGCCGTCATACCTGCGAAGGCAGGTATCTCATTGGGAATCGTCATTCTGTTATACAAGGAACACGAAGGTTTATTATAAGTTGATTGTCTTATTATTTAAAACGTCCTCTATTACTTGCATTAATTCATTACTGCCACCAGTGTAAATGGTTTCTGATAAAGTGGATAATATTATTTTATTAAGCTTATTCTCCGACTTTATCAGCTGTATTAAATCAGCTTGATCTACCAGTTTATCTTCAACTGGACGATTAGGTGAAATACACGCGGCAAATTTTAGAACAATTGCCGCTTCTAAGACTGGTATTTTAATGTTTTCTTTGGTTGCTTGAATATTTTTTAAAACCAGTTTAAATAAAGGAAATCCATCTTTTATTAAATCGATTCTTTCTGAATTTACACTCGTGTCATTTCTGTCATCAAATGTAATATGGTGGTTTTTATCGTTAAGAGACCTTTGCATAACTACCTACTTTCCTTGAAAGTAACTGTAAATACGTTTTTAAAAATTTGATTTCTCATAAAATTCTCAATTTTTCTTCTAAAGCACTGTATTTAGTGCTTTAAACTCGATTT